>MDTE01133252.1_pt1 | contig 14929 bp, 6 predicted proteins | sample 811231 | NCBI WGS metagenome assembly MDTE01 (sample SAMN05326651, study PRJNA326480) | marine metagenome | isolation source: seawater | place: Indian Ocean: Red Sea | collected 2010 | reverse complement strand
TGCAGCGACTAGGACTTCTTGCGATGGTAAAGTGATACTAGGTAAGGGTGGAAAGTGTATTTTTGGGGGTGGGTTTTCTTCTGTCCGCACCTCCTCTGTGCCTTCGGGTCTTCGTAAATCGCTCGGAGGTACGACCAAAGGTTGATATGAGGGAACATTTCCTGTAGGAAGTGGTATTTCAACCGTTTTTATCGAAAACGGCTGAGGTATCTGTATTGTTGGTAGATCCATGCTCATGTATGTGATGCTGTGGATGTGCTAATACAGAAGATACTGAAGTTAGCAATATTAATATAATAAAAGATTTCATAATAAATGTAAGTGTTAGGTTTTCATTACATAGCAAAGAGCATAGTAAGGAGGTAGTGTAGCTATGGTTACAGTATCAGAGTCAGAACCAGATCCACTAAAGCTGTGTGTATGGTTTTCTCTAGCTCCTATACTGGTCTGGAATCCACCAGCCGCACCAGTAGTACTTGGCCCTCCAGTAGTACCAGAAACACTGAAACTTATATTAACAGTATCTGAACCGGATGTAGCACCACCAGTATTACCTACGTTGTAAGCGTTTTGTGCTCCAACAACAAACCTATCTCTTAAGTCAGGTGTACTATTGTTACCATCACATAAAGTAAAACCAGAAGGTATAGCGTTTGCAGCACCAGACCATATCATAATCATACCAGCAGGTATAGATACGATACCAGTTAGGTTTGAACCATCAATAGCTGGTAATGTACCTGTGATATTTGCAGCAGGGATGTTTGTTAAGGACGCACCAGAACCACTAAATGTTGTAGCTGCCATTGTGCCTGCTGCTGTAACTGTACCTGTATTTCCATTAATTGACAAACGGTTAGTTAAACCGGCAACAGTTGATGAATCTAATCCAGTTCTAAATACTAAACTACCACCTTCATTTGCAACCGAACAGTCAAATCTTCCACTACCACTTCTTTGTAACATTATAGCAGCTCCAGCATCATCTGCTGAAACTACTAAGTTTGCGTCAGAAACAGAAGTTCCACCATTTCCAACTATAACGCTACCTGTAAACGTACCACCAGATAAAGGCATCTTAGTAGCAATGCTGTTAGTAATAGTTGTAGAAAAACTAGCGTCATCGTTTATAGCTGCTGCTAACTCGTTAAGAGTATTAAGAGCACCGGGAGATGAGTCTACTAAGTTTGCTATTGCTGTGTCTGTGTAAGCTGTTGTCGCAACCTTTGTAGAGTTATCAGACGCAGACTGGGTTGTTGCAGTTACACCATTGTTTAAGTTTGCAGAACTAGCTACTACACTACGCATCAATGTATCTGAAGCTGCTACGTCTATACCGTCAACTGTTCCTGTAACTGTGATATTACCTGTAACGTCAACACCGCCTTCAGCATCTAAATTACCAGTTATATCAACGTGACCATCTGAATTAATTACAAGTCTGTTTGCACCATTTGTTGAATCATTAAAGATTAAACCTCCATCTGCATTGCGTATTAGAAAATCAGGGTCATGATTACTGTCAGTAAAAGTTATTGTTGGCTGTGTATCAGTTAAAGTAATATCTTTACAATTTACATCTCCTGTAGTAACTACATTTTGCGATCCAAAATCAGGAGATACTTTTGTACCAGCTATTGCAGCAGATGCGTTAACGTCTTCGTTTACGATTGTTCCGTTAACTATATTTGCACTAGCTACTGTTACGTCTGTAGGTAAAGCTCCAGCAGCAATCTTAGTTGTTGCTATAGAATCTGTAGCTAATCTTCCAGCAATAGAAGCGGAAGATACATTAGACATATCTTCAGCAGCTAGTGGGTGTCCACCAGCAGTTGAGCCGTCATTTACGACAAGGACATCCTTATCAGTATCTACAGTAACTTCACCCTCGGCTCCAGTAAAGCTACTATGTTGCGAGGTACTTCCTCGTCTTAATTTTAATAATTTTGCCATTTATAGGGTTCCAAAATCGAGAGTTAAGTTATCACCAGCACTACCATCAATAGTAGTTGCTGATACAAGTCCTGTTACAGTGACACCTGTAGATGCGACTTCTAGTTTAGTGTTTCCACCAGTTTGTAATTTTAAACTGCCTGTACCTGTATCATTTATGATTGAATCGCTAGTGTCATGAAATAATTCCATACCGTCAGAGCCTGTACCATAAATAGACTTTACGTTATCGTTGTGTATATTAGTACCAGTAAAAATATTACCTGTTGTAGCAGCAAAACTACCAGTAGCTGTAACACCACCCTGCCATTGAGAACCTGTATAAACTTTAAGTTCATTAGCAGAAGTGTTAAAGTATAAGTCTCCAGCAGCAAGTGCATTACCACCACCATCTGTTGTTGGGTTGCTAGCTGCTACTTGGTATCTATCAGTAAAGTTATTTACATTTGCTATACTAGCAGCAGTTGTGTTTATACTTGCTATATTAGTTGCAGCAGTATTTACGTTTGATATAGAACCTTGTACTGTGTTTACATTCGCTATAGATGCGGCTACAGTATTAACATTTGCAATATCAGCACCAACAGTATTTACGTTTGCAATGCTTGTAGCAACTGTATCTATTTCAGATGTGCCTTCGTTTAAATCGTCAGCAACAGTAGTTATCTTTGCTATATTTGTTGCAGTTGTATTTACATCAGCAATGTTAGCTCCAACTGTATTTACAGAGTTATTACCAGATCCAGTATTAATTGCGTTAGTTATAAGACCTAGATCTTCTTGGAATGTTATCTGTCCAGCTACGATATTAATGTTAGTTAAGTCAGACTGGTTAGGTGTAATAGCACTAAATCCATCGCCAGAGCTACCATCATAGACCATCATAACTTTGTTAGATGAGCTATCAAACCATAAGTCACCATTTTGTAGTGAACCACTGTCAGGTCTAGCTGTAGGTGCGTTATTACTAATTTGGTATCTATCAGCAAAATTATCTATACTTACTATGTTAGCTCCAGCTGCTGCTATATTTACAGCATTTAATGCTACAGTAGATACTTCAGTTGCCTTTGGTACTAATCTATGAAATTGATATGTATTTCCTACTGATGTAGTTTCAACTAATACTCCAAATCCAGCTTGTAAAACTGTAGTTCCACAGTTTGTAATTGTAACAGTAGAGTTACCTACAGTACCATTAGCAATAGTTACTGTGCCAGCTGTTGGCGTATAGCTAGTGCTTAAAATTTTAACACTTACAATAGTCCCACCAGTGTCAGGATCATTTATATCAGGGTTGTCATTAGGAAAACTTAACTCATTTGCTATTGGTACAAAACCACCTACGTCATCAACAAGGTCAATAATACGTAAGTCTATGGCTTTTGTTGTAGCTACTTTTGAGTCAACACTAGACCATGTAACTCCACTAGCTATAGTTTCGCTAGAATCCTGTCTGAGAAAGTTATCTTCGACTTCTGTCTCTGTAAAATATCTACCATCTAAAGCACCGTTAGACAGTTCAGTTTCTGTAAAATACCTATTGTCTAATTGACCATTGTTAAGTTCTGTTTCGGTATAGTATCTGTTATCTAATTGACCAGCGTCTAGTTCAGTTTCTGTGTAGTACCTGTTATCTAAAGTTCCTGTTACTATTTCAGAATCAGTAACAGCATCAGCTTGTATATGCTCAGATCCAACAGCGTTGTCTTGTATGTTATCTGCATCTATACAGTCATTAGATAAATGCACATGGTCAATAGACCCATCTACATAGTGCTCAGAATTTATAGCGTTATCTTGAATGTTATCGCTATCTATAATGTCATTGGCTAGATGCTCATGATCTATACTAGCAGCAACATAATGTTCGGAGTTAATTACATCGTCTTGTATGTTGTCTCCATCTATAATGTCGTTAGCTAAGTGTTCATGATCTATTGACCCAGCTACATAATGTTCAGAGTTTATAACATCATCAGCTATTTTATCAGCGTTTACAGCGTCATTTTTTATATTAGCTGTTTCTATAGCACTTGCTTCTATATCAAATGCTTGTACAAGATTAGGTACTTGCTCTTCTTGTGCTCTGTATAGAAGCTGTGTTATGTTATTATTTAAGTCAGCTGCTTTTACGGATGACCCTGCTGTAAATGTAGCCTTAGCTGCATCCACACTGGTATCACGATATATGCGGATAGTTCCGCTAAGTGGTATATTGCCTGATGTAAAAACTACATTACCACCACCTGTAGTAGTATAGCTAGTGATGTTGTAGTGTGTACTTGTTGTTTTAAGCACACCATCTACACGAACTTTAACATCAGATTCTTGATATGAAGGGAAAGAAAACGCCTTAGTCGCATTTCCATCCCCAGTGTATTCTACGAATGTTGTTGCCATTATTTGTATATGTTGAGGATGTTACCGGATTCACGACCTTTTTCTTGTCGTTTAATTTTCTTTTCTAATCTTTCTTTTCTAATCTCTTGTGCACGAGTTTCTCCACTTACCTCTGCCCAAGCTATACGTTCTGCTCTAGCAAATAAACGTCTAATTACTTTGTTATGGTAGTAATCCATAGGTTCAAAGTCAGCACGATTACCAGCAGCTCTATCTTTATCCATCTGTTCTATAGATGCTATAATTCTAGGATCTTTAGCTAACTTAATTAGATCGGCCTCTAAATTTTGTTTACCTATAGCTTGCTGAAACTTAGAACGAAGCACTGGCTCTTTTGTAAGATCATCACCATCTGGTGAAAACAGAACTGATAATCTCATATCATAACCACTTCTAAATAGTAGCTCACGACCGGGGCTATTATCTAAATTCATTTGTATAGGACTAAACATGTTATACGCTCTAGTCATAAAGTCATAAGGATTGACTGGTCTAGGAGCTAGTATGTCATACTTTATAGGTAAATCATTACCGGGTAGGGTATCAAAGTATTTGTTACGGTTACGTATAGACTGTATAATACCAGAGTTTAGTTCTCTAGTATATGGTTGAAATAGCTTACCAAGATCGTTACGTAGACCTCCAAGAGGTATAGTATTGTTCATTAAGTTAGCTGCTATTCTTGCACCTTGTCCGGGTTTTGCACCAAATAAATCTACAAAGGACTGTAAGCCTGCAAGATAAGACTTGCTTGTTACACCTTGAGCAAGAAGTAAACCTACTTTTAGTAAGTTATCTTCTGTCCACTCTTCACCCATAAGTAAACTAGCGTCACCTATATCAGCTATCATTGACATAATCTGGTTAAATGGCTCAAAAGAGTTGTAATTTACCAGTACACCACCTAATTTTATAGAGTTGGGTTTGTAACCAGCATCTATCCAAACATTACGTTTTTGTCTGTCTATTGGCCCGTTACCTGTCATATCACCACGCATCCATGCTTGAGCTGCCATAAACACAAGAGCAGAGCCCATTGCCAATCGGCCACGTTGTAGGTATCTGGCATTAAGTAACTCACGCTCGTTTGTTATACCATACTTAGCTAAGTCTTCAAACACTCTAGGATTGCTTATATCAGCAAAAGCTATATCATTCCATTCTTTAACTAAGAAATTAAATCCGGGTGTATGTTTTGCTGTAAGTTTTAGACCGTTTACACCTGTACGTGCAAATAAAAAGAAAGGTTTAGCCCAAGGATTTTGCTGAAACACTGCGTTTAGGTTTCTAGAAAAGCCTGTAAGATCCTGTGTAAGTGTAACTTCTTGACGTGCAAACTTTGTAGCTGCGTCAGTTATATTACCCATACCATCAAAAATGTCACTATAAAAATAGTCTTCAAAGTTCTTAATTAACTCAGGCTTTATGTCGCTATACGCAGTAAGTTTACCAGCATCTTGTACATCAAAAGCTGACAGTAATGCTTTTTCACGCATCTTAGCACGGCCAAGTATGTATGCAAACGCATCATCAGTTGCTGCCATAAGTGTGACACCATATGTTAGAAACTTGTTGTCATTCATACTACGTGCCATGTTAGCTACACGAAAAGCAGCTTTTTCTCCGGCGTTAGCTCTGTCACTTTCTGCAAACCTACGTATAATCTCCCAGTTATTATCGCCTTTTGTGTATTCAGTAAATCTAGTTTTTCTAGTAGCTATATCGCCTGACCAGTATGAGTTTAGTCTAGTTCTAAATAATTCAAATGACTCTGGTATAGATTGTATCATAGCGTTCATAGATGCTAGTCCAGCCCTTGCTGCACGCTTATCGCCTGCAAAAGCAGCACCTATAGTTGTAGCCATAGGGCGTAAGAATGTATGGGTAGCTGTACCAATAATAGCTCTAGCTGGTGTTTTAGGGCCAGATAAAATACTATGTGTCATAACTCCTTGGAGTTCTTTGACTAGAGATCCAGTTACTTGTTTACCACCTATCTCACCACCAAAGATCATTTTACGTGCAAAGTTATCAAAATCATCTACACTGTTGACAGTTTTCATCATAGAAAATGCCTCAAACAATGACATCAACAACTCTCCGTTAGGATCGTTTTCCTTAGTAATGTTGAGCATTGACTGTATTGCTTCTCTAGTGTCTGCCATTTCTTTGGCCAAAGTCTTTTCAAGATAAGCTCTTTTACCAGCACCTAGTTCTTTAAAGTTATCTGACTTAATTATACGAGCACGTTTAGCTTCTGTTAAAAGCATAAACATTGTATCACGTATATTTTCTAGTGGGCCATCTACATCTTTTAAATCTACAAAGTCTTTTATTTCTCTACCAGCTTCTGCCATGTCACGTACTTGCTGTAACAATGTACCCATAACCATGTCAGCAACAACAACATATTTACTTGTTAATGTTTCTAATTTAGCAGTTATGTTACCATCTATATCTGTAATTTGGTAAGCATCTACAGCATTAAAAAACTCTTCTAAATACTCGTCTGGGCCTAACTCAGCTGCATTTCTACCTAGTGTAATACGTTGATGTGCCTCTACAGCATCTCTAAATTTTTCTACAAGAGCTTTTCTGTCACCACCTACTTCGTCTAGTAAAGCTTGAAATTTATTTTTACTATATAACTTTCGTAATACATCTTCAACTACCTCTTCTGACTGACCAGAAAACTTAGCACCACGCTCACGTTGTACTGGTGTAATTAAATTACCAGCAGAACCTTCTTCTGAACCCCAGTCTTTTCTAATCTTTTTCTGATTTTCAAAGACAATCATAGGATCGTCAACAGAAAGTGTAGCACCCTGAGCAGGGCCAGCTAGAGGTTTATTTTTAGCTGCACGAAAGCCACTTTCACCTTCTCGTAACTCCTGTAGACCTTTTGCTAGTGTTTCTTCGTCTACACTCTTTTGTCTATTTTTTATAAAGTTTTGTACTTGTGTACCACCTTTACCTAAAACCATAGCAGCACCATCAAACACAAGACCTATGCCCATACCTTCTACGATGTTTTTGACCTTCATCATAATAGGATGGTCAGTTTCTTTAGTGCTTAATGGTGTATCTACCCAACCGTATCTATCTCGCATCATACCTAACGCATTTTCTCCGTCAGATTGTTTTGACACAAGATCAGATATAGCACCAATACCAGCTGCACGTACAAGACTAGGTGCTCCTAATAGTGCTCTTGCACCAGCACCTATACCTAGTCCTACACCACCAGCTGCAAGACCTTTTGCTGCTAGTACTGTACCAGCTGCCATTGTACCAAAATGCACTGTACCACGTGCTAGGTTGCCCCACCATGTTTTTGTTATGATAGGATTACTTTCTGATGTAAAAGGATCCCATTGTGGTTTGTAGTAACCATTCTTTTCTTTCTCTCTTTGCATTTCGCCAGAGAGTGCATCTGTTGTTCTTTCAGCAAACGTTGCTACAGACGATAGAGAATCTTGTACACCACCAGTCAAAGCAGACTGTAGCTCTTTTGTGACTGCCTTAAATCCCCAGTTATCTGCATTACGTGGGTCTTCGAGCTCATCAGCTACATTCTGTTTTGCTTCTTCCTGTTCTTTGGAGACTTTTGCTGCCGCTTCAGCCCTTTCTCTATCTGCCTGTTCCTCTGTCTCTGCTTCGATTTGTTCGATGTCAGATTGATCGAAACTATATTCTTCCATAATTTATTGTGATAATATGAATTTAACTAGCCCTGTGGACATAGTAGTAGGCAAAGAGTATGGGTCTAAAAACTCGCCACCAAACTCTTCTTCAAATATATTTATTGTTTCACCGTCTACCTGAAATGGCTCGTAAGCTTCAGGTCTAAACCCTTCTTGAGCATCATTAAATACAGAAAGACCAGTATAACTATTGCTTGTCATAGAAGTATGTAAGATGTGTCCACGTACAAGAGCATCCTGTGCTTCTTTGTCAAACTTAGTGTTACGATCAAGTCCAGCTAATTGCATAGCTTCATTAAAGGTAGTCTTTGTCCATGGGTATCTTCCAACCTTAATATTTTCTCCCAAACGCATACCGCTTCTAGACTCTTTAGCGTTGAACATATCTTCTATATCACCTAAAGTTGTACTCTCTGTAATAACATCAGAGTATGTGCGACCTCTACCATCAACAAACGAGTCATAGTTTGCACCTTTACGGGCTGCACCATCATACATCCAATCCATTTCTACATCATATGTAAAAGCATTTAAGCCAGCTCTAAATACCTTAGCACCATTAGGGTTACTATCTAATAAAGCTTGATCGTCTGCGGATAACTGTTCTTCTCCAAGTGTACCCTCTGGTACAAAAAATGCAATCGGTTTACCATAGTTAGGATTAGGCTTACCATTAGGTAAAGTCTTTTCTGTATCATATGCTACAGCATCTAAACCTAAAGCTTCATGTCTCATTTGCATAAGTCTGTATGGCTTCATGCCAACAACTTTAGCTAACTCTACATAATAATCAGGTATTTGACCATTGTTTGCCTTCATATTTCTACCAGCTATCAGTGCAGCTTCTTGCTCACCGGGTAAATACTTATCACTAAGTAAAGCTGGGTTATTGATTGCTAGCTCATTTGACTCTTTTACTAGACGTTTAGCTTCTGGTAATAATGTAATCTTAGGATCTCTTTTTGTAACTGCACCAGCACTATAATAGTTACCTTCGTATGTACCTTTTTTAACAATATCTGCTGGCTCTTTTAACAAGTTAGCTTCGACTTGTCCTAATGCGTACTCATGAGCTTCATCTCTATTGTCACCTTTTCTGACTCGCATCATATAGATTCTATTGTAATCGTGCAGAGCTTTATTAGTCAGTTTCTGGGCATCAACAGAGGCTAGATCTGGGTCAACTATAGCAGCTTGAGGAGATAAATACTTTTGAGCTACACCACTAAGTAGTCGTTTAGCTTGAGTTTCCTGATCGCTTGATGGTACAAAACCTTTTGACGCATTTTTAGCTTTATCTATAGCATCCTTCTTAATGTCAGCATCTTCTATAAAATTAGCACGAGTTAGTATTTCTTCTTCAGACATACCATTCTTTGCATCTCTTATAAGATTATCAGCTTCTTCTTGGTCAGATACTTGACCGGGTATATAGTATTCACGAACTGACTTAAAGTAGTCGTGATCTGGAGGTAGTCCAGTTTCTGCTGATAAATCTTTGAGTGCCTGATCTTTCATAGCTACAGTAATTTCTGTACCGCTAGCAGACAAAGTCTTAAACTCTTCAACAACACCCAAAGCACTACCTAATGCTTCTGACTTTATTTTAGCATCTATACCTTGTACTTTAAGTATAGCAGCTTTAGATTCTAGATTATCTAGTTTAGTTAGCAATGCCTTAGATGCTGGTGTGTTAAGTCCAGCTATAGTAGTTTTCTTACCGTTTGTACCTTTCTGCTCAAATATTGATTCTTTAATTTTACGTATATCTTCTGCATCTATAAGACCAGCATCAAAAGCTTTGTCTAGATCTGCACCTAGCTGAGAAAAAGCAAATGACATATTCTTTTTGCCAGTGCCATCGCCCATAGCATATTTATTTAAGTAGCCACTATTAGGATCATCTTTTGTTCCAAAGATAAATTCAGTTGCATTTTCACCTGTAAGATTAGTAGCTAGTGTAAGAACTCTAGAAGCTTCACCTTGGTTTACTGACTCTTCAAGCTTTCTTCTTGCTGTTAACTTTAGAGTTGTATCTCTATGAGCTAGTAAAGCTTTGATAACTTTACGTCTGTGTCTACCAAGAGCTGGATTATTTGCACCACTACGATGTAGATATACTCTACCCCAGTATCTCATTACCTGATCCGCTAGGTCTCCTCGACCCTGTTCAATAAGTTGCCAGTAAGTTCTACCGTTAGCACCTTTAACTTGGTTGTCATTAACACCTTCGTTTAACCAACCTGATATAGCTATAGGAGCTTGTTTGGCCATCCCGTCTGCGTTAACAACCTGTGTTTGTTTGGTGTTTTTAGAGTTAGCTACTTCATTAATATTCTGAGCTTCCTCTATAACTTGTCTATTATCTGACCCCTCTGCTGCTTTTTTAGTTATAGAAGATTGTTTGATACCTTCTGTTTCAACTGCGTTAGACTGTTTATCAAGAGCTTTCTCATCGTCAGATGCGTCTGCCGGAAAGTCAATATCTAAGTTTTCTGAAGATTCGTTATCTTGGTCATCATAATACTTGTTCATTTTACGAGTATCATCCCATTCCTCAAACTGTTGCTTGAGTTGAGCACCCTGCTTAATTAACTGACCAAACTTTTGAAAGTTACGTGAACGCTGATCTGCCATAGCAACAGCATCATTTTTCATACGATCAAAATGTGCAGCGTACTTTTTGTCCATCTCACTTATAGATTGATTGACTACACTAGCACCGGGTCTTTTTGTTTCAAGATAATTAGTGTCAGAGGTGTTAAAATTATAGCGTTCTTCTATCATGCGACCTCCTTGAAGTCAACATCAAGCTGACTATAGTCAACACCATAGTAGCCAGTGCTAAGTTTAACAACAGCATCAGGATGTGTTTTCATTACTTCTTGAGCCATAACTCCTATAAATTCTCTGTCTTGATCTAAATATTTAAACTTGTATATATTATGGCCGTCTATAGATGTACCTATCTTTTTAATATTTTCTTTTAGTCTAATATCACTACCGGGAAACATTGTCATAAAACCTGATGCTACATTCATACCAAAGCTTAGACTGTTCATAAACTGACCAGCTCTGTCTTTTGGTGGTAACATAGTAGGAGGCCCAAACTGTGGATCCATACCTAGTGACTGTCTATTAGCCTTGAGCATATCTTGTGTACTTCTTTGTATCTTAGTTTCAGCTTTTGCTTCACCTACAGTAGATAACGCATACATCTTACGATCAACGTCTGCTACTGAAGCAAGATACTTTTGTCTAGCAGCTCTACCAGCGTTACGTGATCTACCACCTTCGAGAGTCGGTTGTGATTTAAAGTATGCTGCTGCTGCATTTTGTTTCTGTAGTAAGCCTTTTCCTTGCTCACTTAAAACAAAGGAGTCAAAGTCTGATCGAGAACGAGATGCTCCTAATCCAAGGATATTGTTTATATTGTCCTTGAAATCGACTTCCTTATTCCATTGTTTGATACCGTCAGAGTAGTATTTAGTTATCCGCTTTTTGTTTTCTTGTCTAGCGGCCTCTCTTCTTCCGGCGTTAGGATCTGGTGCACACACGGCAAAATTCTATAAATTGTATATTGTTTGGCCCATGTTCAAACTTACGTAAGAACTTGAAACCTAAAAATTGTAATAGTTTTAGATGTACGGTGTTACGAGAATCTACGATATTCCACAGTAATTTTTCGTTACGTTGTTCAAGCCAGCGTTTAGCTTCTCTTGCAAACGTAATTGGGTATTCGTGTATAGCTGGAGTGCATAGCATCCAGACTTCTCCAGTCGGCCCAACCCCGGCCATGCCAGCAGTCTTGCCGTTAGGCACTGTGAAATACACGCACAAGCCCGTTCTAGCCGCTCTTAGCAGCTCTTCCGTAGCATCTAGCCCATGACCTTCTTCGACCTCTCTGCGGTCATCTGGACGTAGATTAGAGGCCACCTCTCTGGCAGCCTCCTCTGTGATTGGGTGTATATATTCGTCTAATTTAGACACGTCTATAAAATTTGGGTGAGAAATCACCTTCCCAAGACATAGCTCGTAGCGTAGCTGGGGCAGGGTGAGTTGATTTAAGTGTAATATCTACGTTTTTATTCTTTTCGTAGACTGGGATAGTTTTGATAAACTCTTCTAAGTAAGGTGCATCTGAGACATCATACTCATCAAGTTCTGATGATTCATAGACTTCTGTGTAGTCAGTTTTTCCAATTCGTTCTAGTGTTGTTTCATAAAGACCTATCTTACCAAAGTGAAGTTTGATTCTATGTATAACAAGAGATGAGTTTACATCAGCATTTACTCCCTGCCCTTGAGTTCTAGTTACGAATAGTGTAGGAAACTTTATACTGTAGTCGTATATGTAACCTATGTGGTATGTGTCTGTCCATTCTCCCGGTACTGTAAGTGTTGTACCATTGATAGTAGGTTTTGCGTATCTACCTACACGTACAGAGTTTGAGTTGCTATCTACAATAGCTAGTGTATAATTTGGACTCGTGACTAGATTTAGCCAACCCACATTACTGAAGGTTGTGGTGTTGCTAGCTGAATCATAGCTACCACCGTCAAGAAGAGTACGATTATCCAAATGTAATAAGAAGTCGACATTATCTTGTAAAATAAAAGGATCTGATTCTTGTTGTACTAACCTTACGCTTTGTAAAAAATTATCAGTATCTATAAAATAGTACTCATCATTTATAACAAAGTGATACAGTAATGGGTTGTTGAACTTCCATTTAAACCATGATGACTGCTGACGCTTATCTCCTACGTTAACATATCTAAATCCTATAACCTCGTCAGAGTCAGTCTTACCTATAAGAACCATATCATTTTCTCTAGATACAGTAAGTAAGTCAACTTGTTTTGGTATTAGTGTAGGTACAACTCTACTTTGTTCTACAACATTTGGTTCTGCTTCTCTAGCTATGTTAGCCATTTCATTGAAGCGACTGAACTTACCAGAGTTATCCAGATAAGCTATAGTTGTACCAAGTGATATAGGAGGTATTTTTATATTATAGTTATTAGTTGCAAGACTACGTAGCTTTGCAGTATCAGGGTTAAAAACTGTGTCGTCAGATGATAACAAGAATTGTTGGTTTGAGCTGAATACAACTAGACCTGTATTTATATCTATACCATCAAATAGTTCTGATGGAAAGGTAGAAGAACATGCTATATCTACAGGATCGTTAGCACTAACTGTTAAAGCAGTCTGAGCAAAGAAGTCAGGTTCTCCAAGCGTACCAGCCTGTGATAATATTACATTTTCTCCAGCTAAAAAAGCTAGCCTGTTTCTGAAGAATAATACTTTATTAACACGTTTACCATGGAAAGACGGGAGAGGGTTAGTTTCTTCATCACCCACAGCTCTGTCAGCGTATGTAAACTGTTTGATAGTAAATGTAGCTACCTCGTTTACTGTACCGGAGTTAGTTATTGCTGTTCTCTGTATAACCAAAGGCATGTTTGTCAGTGTTTTGGCTATACCGGGCTTGGCACATTCTGTCCATGAGCCTGTACCATCCCTACCATTTAGACCTTCAAAGCGTAGATAGTAGTCATCCTCTTCAGATATTCTAGCGTTTGCAATTTTGACTATGTATCCGTGCTTACACTGTTTTGGTAGTAATGTAACATCGTTTACTGATGTACCCATGCTTCGCATCAGATCATCTTCTACAATCTCTACGTTAAAACTAGAGCTACTAGACATGTAGATGCCGTTACCAATTATGCTTGCAGAGATACCTGTACTGTTTAATTCTGCTATTATACCAGCTAAAACTGTATCAGAACTTACAGCAGTATCAGCATCAAAAGGTGTGCATGCTGGACGCACAGCTTTGATATTTGCTTTTACAGCAATAGCTTCATGATCTGTAACTTCTATAGTATATGTAGCAGATTCATCACCTTTATTAGATCTACCACTATTACCAGTGGCTGAACCGTTTACAGTACGACCCTTTGCAGAGTCCATAGTAACTGTAAATTTATCACCAGTTACCCAGCCTTCTCCACCATGAAGTAGAAAAATACTTCTTGCATAAGAGCATGCAAAGTCTTCTGGTTCGTTACCTTCACCACCTATACTACCTTGCTGTCCACGTATGTCAAGCTTAAATACCATATTACTTTTACCACTGGTGACTAAGTTGTTACTGGAGTCTCTGACTTCAACTGTAGTTGTACCTGTGTAACTACTTGCAGCATCGACAACAAATGTCTGTATTCCAATGCCTCGACACTGACCTGTACCCTCAGTTTCATCAAGTGTGTCTGATGTAATTTTGATACGTGTAGCTCTATTTATAGTAGTTGTACTATTACTATCGTAAATATTTAAGCCATACTGTCTACCATTTTCAGTACGAGTTATTTCAATAAATGCAAAGTGAGCATCTGGGTTGTCCTGAGTAGTGCCTGTAGTACCTACAATAGTATTAGAATTGCTAGAATCACGACTTGAAACGAAAGTAGTATCATTGATAGTAAGAAACTGTATGTTTTCTGAGTTGCCAGTAGCTAGATAAGCTTTGATTGCTGTTTCTCCACCTGTACCATATACTATAGTCTGTGCAGCTCCAGCATTATCACCGTCAGCTTTCCATACTCTAAGTGTACCATCAGGTGCTACTTGCCCAACATATGAGCCTTCATCTTCATCTCTATGATAATGAAACCACGAACCACCTGTAGCAACGCTAGGTAAAGGCTGAGAGTTTATTCTTTTTGCACCCGGTCTTTTATATAGACCACGTGTTATATCTGGTATCGCATTTACGACATCCTCTACCTGACCCGGAAACTTTAGTTGGTCTGGCTGTTCTGATATGCCACCAATAAAGTTTGGGATGGTTTGTGTT
>MDTE01126644.1_pt1 | contig 14930 bp, 12 predicted proteins | sample 811231 | NCBI WGS metagenome assembly MDTE01 (sample SAMN05326651, study PRJNA326480) | marine metagenome | isolation source: seawater | place: Indian Ocean: Red Sea | collected 2010 | reverse complement strand
TTTAGAAAAATTAAAATGGATCACAAACATATCAAACAAGGAATATCAAATATCTGATAAAGGTTTATTTTTTTTAAAAAGAGCAACATCTTACGGTGTAACTGTATCTTACCTACCAACCTTTTTAAATATTGATGACTTAATCTTTGGAAATCCAAATATTCTATGGAAACGTACATCTAATGGAATGGAAACACATGTAAATAGATCGATGAATGTTTGGGGAAGTGGTGGAGCACATAAATTATATTTCAAAAAAATAGATGATATAATTATTGATATTTTCAACAAACCAATCGAGAAACAACCAAAGGGAATTTCTGATATGGGTTGCGGCGATGGAACAATGTTAAAACACCTATTTGATATTATAAAAAATAAAACTATCCGAGGTAAACATTTAGATAAATATCCAATTAAAGTTGTTGGCGCTGACTTTAATAAAGCAGCTAGAGAAGCAAGTAGAAAGACACTATTTAATGCTGAAATTGATCATTTGATTTTACATGGAAATATTAGTGAGCCCTCTAACTATGCGTATAATGTTAAGGAAAAGCTGGGAATCAATTTAAAAGAGTTACTAAATGTTCGATCTTTTTTAGACCATAACAGAATATATACTATCCCGAAAAATAATTTTTTTCATTTAAAATGCAATTCTACTGGAGCATTTGCTTTTAGAGGACGAATGATTCCTAATAATGAATTAAAACAAAATTTAATTGAACATTTTGAATCTTGGTCACCATATATATCTAAATATGGTTTATTAATATTAGAACTGCATACAATTGATCCATTAATTGCATCAAAAAATATTGGAAAAACTATTGCTACAGCGTATGATGCAACCCATGGCTTTTCCGATCAATATATTTTTGAAATCAATACCGTTCAAGATGCTGCTAAGAAAGCAGGTTTAACACCAAAATTAAAATTTCAATCTAACTTTCCAAGAGGAGATGCTCCAACAATTAGTATAAACTTATATGTTAGTAGCTAGCTCGTTTTAATCTTATAAAAAAACTCTTCTTGTGAAATTCGCCCCATAATTAAATCTTGTACATCTTGATATCTTGCTCTCTTAATCATCTTATTATTTTCTATATTAATGCTTACTATAATTTCTTTAATATTCTGTTCATTACCAGAATACACCTTACCAACAGCATAAAAAGTAACAAGAGACAATGATAGATAATTAGTTCTTCTAGCATTTATATTGACTTTAATAATTCCATATGGGCCTCGATTAACATACAAATCTTCTTCTAGAATTTTGATACGATACCTATTCAACTCTCTATTAACAGCATCTAAGCCAACTTTTTTGTACTGTCCAATAGAAAATGATATAAAAACAATGTTAATTATCAGAAATTTTAAAAATATTCTATTTTTCATATTTTTTTTCACTATTAAATTTAATAATCAAATTATTGTGATTTAAAGATAGATTTTAATTAATTTTAATATAAATATATAATTCAAAAAAACAATTGAATAATACCATAACTCAAACTTATAAGAGTGGCAATATTAATTCTAAAGCAGATTTTTATGTTGAATATACGCCTACAAATTTGAATGGAATTATATTAAACATCCACTCCAAAACCACCATGCTCCATGGAAAAAAATTAAAAGAGATTATTCATTTAACTTTATCTGATTTAGGAATAAATAAATGCAAAATAGAGGTTGTTGATAATGGAGGGCAATATTTTGTACTACAAGCTCGTATAGAAGCAGCAATTAAATTAGCCAACCCAAATTTAACATTAGAGAGCTTACCTAAAATAAAACAACACTCAACTTATAATTCATCAAGAGAGCGATTTCGTAGAAGTAGACTTTATATCCCTGGAAACCAAGCCAAACTTATGCTAAATGCTGGTATTCATAAACCAGATGGAATAATTCTAGATTTGGAAGATTCAGTTTCACAATCAGAAAAATCTTCTGCTCGAATAATAGTTAGAAATGCCCTTAGACAGTTAAATTTTTTTAATGCTGAAAGAATGGTTAGAATAAATCAAGGCGATCTTGGTTTATCTGATCTTAAATCAATTATACCACACAATGTTCATTTAATACTAATTCCTAAAGTTGAGAGCGCTCAAGAACTAATTAAAATTGATAAGCATATTATTGATATTTCAAAAAGATGCGGTAGAAAAGATGATGTTTATTTAATGCCTATTTTAGAAAGCGCGTCTGGTATAATAAATGCATTTGAAATTGCAAATGCAAGTAGAAATAATGTAGGTATTGCTATTGGTTTAGAAGATTATACTGCCGATATAGGTGTAGAACGAACTAATGAAGGTAACGAATCATTGTTTGCAAGAAGTCAATTAATAAATGCAGCTCGTTCAGCTAATATCCAAGCTATAGATACTGTTTTTAGTGATGTGAATGATGATAAAGCTCTAAGAGAATCAGTAAAAGAAGCTAAAAATTTGGGTTTTGATGGAAAAGGTTGTATTCATCCTAGGCAAATAAAACCTATTCATGAAGAATTCGCTCCATCAAGAACTCAAATTGAAAAAGCAAAAAAAATAGTTTTAGCATATGATGAAGCCAAAAAAAATGATTTAGGTGTTGTATCTCTTGGTAGTAAAATGATTGACCCTCCCGTTGTAAAACGAGCACTAAACATAATAAAAATAGCAACTTCAATGAATCTTTTGACTAAAAAATGGAAACAAAAATAATATGTCAGAAAAATATAAACTTATAAAAAATAAAGCTGGCAGGATGATTCCAAAATATGTAAATGATGTGGAATCAATTCCATATAAAGGAGTCGGAAAACATTTTCCAAATACAAAAAAAGCTTCTCCTTTAATTTCTTATTGTCAAAACTACCCTTCAAATGGAAATAAAATTGTTCCAACCCTAAAAAAAGCTCTTGAAAAATGTAATATTAAAAATGGTATGACAATATCAAATCATCATCATTTTCGAAATGGCGACTTAATTATGAATCAGGTCTTTAATATACTTGCTGAATTAGGTAAAAAAAATCTTCGATGGTTTCCTTCTGCATCATTTCCTTGCCACGAACCAATGATTCAACATATGGAGAGTGGAGTTATCAAACATATTGAAGGATCTCTGAATGGACCTCTTGGCAAATTTGCTTCTGAAGGTAAAATGAATGGCACAGCAATTTTAAGATCACATGGTGGTAGATGGCAGTCTATTCAAGATGGAGAAGTACATATTGATGTTGCAATAATCGCTGCTCCAACTGCAGATTCTTTTGGAAATTGTACTGGAGACAGAGGTCCTTCAGCATGTGGTTTACTTGGTTTCGGCTTAGCAGACTCATTGTATGCAGATAAAGTGATTGTTGTTACTGATAATTTAGTTGATTTTCCATGTATTCCATGGCAAATACAAGGTAATAATGTTGATTATGTAGTTGTATTAGATAAAATTGGTGACCCAGAAAAAATTGTTTCTGGAACTACCAAAATAACTAAATCACCTGATCGATTATTTATTGCAGAACAAACTGCTAAATTTGTCCATGCAGCAGGAATTATGAAAAATGGATTTAGTTTTCAAGCTGGAGCAGGAGGAACAGCTCTTGCTTTTGCTATCTATCTTAAAAAAATGATGAAAAAAGCTGATATTAAAGCTAGATTTATTAGAGCAGGATCCACAAAATATCTCGTGGAAATGTTAGAAGAGGGCTTAACTGATTATATATTAGATGGCCAAACATTTGATTTAGAAGGTGTTAGATCTATGAGAGAAAATTCAAATCATGTAAATACTTCTCCATTTACAAGTTATAATTGGCATGGCAAAGGGAATTTTGCTTCTATGCTTGATGTAGTTGTTTTAGGCGCAACAGAAGTAGATATTAATTTTAATGCTAATGTTGTAACTCATTCTGATGGACAAATGCTCCATGGTATTGGAGGATGGCAAAATTGCTTGTTTAGTAAATGTACAATACTTCCAATTCCATCGTTTAGAAATAGAATACCTATCATTGTAGATAAAGTTACAACACTCGTTGGCCCAGGAGAATTAATAGATGTCATAATAACTGAACGAGGTATTGCAATAAATCCTAATCGTAAAGATTTAATTAAAGCAACTAAAAATAGTGGACTAAAAATTCGTAGGATTGAAGATATAAAAGAGGAAGTTGATAGCCTTGTAGGTGCACCATTAGAAAAACCAATCTTCACAGATGAAGTTATTGGAATAATAAAATGGGTTGATGGAACAGTATTAGATAGTATTTTTAAAATTAAAACAGGAGAATTAAATGAAAGATAAAGTATTAGAAATATGGCCTGAAATAAATTGGATTAAAGATGATACCCTGAAAAACCAAACTCTTGATGCTTGGGTTTATGCAATCGAAAACAGTCCTCTTGAACCAAAAGATTTAGAAGAAATCCCTTTTTCTTTATTGATAAAAGATTGTGATATTTCTTTTATGAACCATAAAAGAACATGTGTACAATTAGCTGTTGATATTGCTAAAACCATGCTAGAAAATTTTGGGAGCCAAATTAAAGTGGATATGGATATAATGATATCTGGAGCAATTCTTATTGATGTTGGAAAACTATTGGAATATGAAATTATTGATGGAAAATTAGGTACAAGCAACTATGGTAAAGTTGTTAGGCACCCATTTAGTGGTGTTGCAATTGCTGCACGTTTCGGGCTCCCTCCAGAAGTACAGCATATTATTGGAACCCATTCTAAAGAAGGTGACCTTGGTAAAAGAACTGTGGAATCTATTATTGTTCATCATGCAGACTTTGTTTCATTTGAACCATTTAAAGCATAAATTTATATGGCACAGACTCTAATAGAAAAAATTGTACAATCGCATGCTGTAAATCTAGATGTGGGGCATGAGGTTAAGAGTGGAGATCTAATTTCAATTAAACCCGCTCATATTATGACTCATGATAATACAGGAGCTGTAATGGGCAAATTTAAAGCCATTGGAGCTAATAAAATGGCAAACCCAAGACAGCCTGTTTTTACTCTAGATCATAATGTACAAGATAAGTCTGATGAAAATTTGAAAAAATATGCTGCAATTGAAAAGTTTGGAAAAGATATGGGAGTTGATTTTTATCCTGCTGGCAGAGGAATAGGTCATCAAGTTATGTGCGAAGAGGGTTATGCATGGCCTGGAACTATGGCAGTAGCTTCTGATAGTCATTCTAACATGTATGGAGGAATGGGATGTTTAGGAACACCTGTAGTACGAACTGATGCTGCAGCATTATGGGCAACTAGTCAAACTTGGTGGCAAATCCCTCCTATTTCCCGGGTTGAGTTAAAAGGCAAATTAAATGATGGAGTAACAGGAAAAGATGTCATTATTACTTTATGCGGTCTATATAATCAAGATGAAGTTCTGAATCATGTATTAGAATTTACTGGTGATGGAATTAAATATCTTTCAATTGATGAGCGATTAACAATCGCAAACATGACAACCGAATGGGGAGCTTTAGCCGGTGTATTTCCAATAGATGGTATAACTATAGATTGGCTAAAAAATCGTTCCCGAATCATTACAAAGAGAGGTCTTGAGAATGTTCCTTCTGATATTGATGGCATAGATGGAAATCATCCACGTATCAATGAAGAAAATATAGAAAAACTTATCAACAAAAATTTGAAAGCTGATAATAATGCATTTTATTCACAGAATATTATACTTGATTTAAGCACAGTTAGTCCACATATTTCTGGACCAAATCATGTAAAAATAATGACGAACATCAGTGAAGCTGAAAAAAAAGAAATAAAAATTAATAAGGCGTATCTTGTAAGCTGTGTTAATAGTAGAGTTGATGATCTTGCTATTGCTGCAAATATCGTTAAAAATAAAAAAATTGCATCACACGTGGAATTTTATATTGCAGCAGCTTCTAATGAAGTTCAATCAGAAAGTGAAAAAAATGGTGATTGGAAATCTCTTATTGATGCAGGAGCAACTCCACTACCACCAGGCTGTGGTCCATGTATTGGCTTAGGAATTGGACTATTGGGCCCAAAAGAAATAGGTATTTCTGCTACTAATCGTAATTTTAAAGGGAGAATGGGAGATCCAAGTGCAGAGGCATATTTAGCATCACCTGCTGTAGTTGCAGCTTCTGCAATTAGCGGTAAAATTTCTAGCCCATCATATCATAAAACTAATCCTCCATTAACTAGTATAAGTAAAAATGAAAAACCTAAGCTTAAAACAGAAACAGTGAATTTGTTAAAGGGGTTTCCCAAAAACATTCAAGGTGAAATAATATTCTGCCACCAAGATAATTTGAATACCGATGGAATTTATCCCGGCAAATATACTTATATTGATGATTTTACAAGTGAACAACAAGCTGAAGTAGTTATGGAAAATTATGATCCTAAATTCAAAAAAATAGTTTCAAAAGGTGACATCTTAGTTGGTGGATATAACTTTGGAACTGGATCATCTAGAGAACAAGCTGCAACATCGTTGAAATATAGAGGAATTCAAATTGTATTAGCTGGTTCTTTTAGCCAAACATATAAAAGAAATGCGATAAACAATGGTTTTCTTGCAATTGAAGCTCCAGAGCTAGTTAATAATCTGAAAACTAAATTCGGAAATGATTATTTAACAGTTAAAACAAAATTAAATGCTTTGATTGATTTTCAAAATTCTAAAATTAATATTCAAAAAGAAGAATATTCTATTTCTCCAATCGGTAAAGCTGCTCAGGAACTAATATTAACCGAAGGTCTAGAAAATTGGGTAAAAACAAATATATAATAAAATATAAAGGAATATAAAATGTCTAATAGAACTATAGTATCAATGCCTGGAGATGGTATTGGAAGAGTTGTGCTCGATGGAGCAATTAAAGTACTTGAGAAAGCAGGTTTTAGTGCAAATTATGTAGAAGCTGATATAGGATGGGAATTTTGGTGCAAAGAAGGTAATCCTCTACCTAAAAGAACATTAGATCTTATAAAAAAGCATAAAATTGGACTTTTTGGCGCAATTACATCTAAACCAAAAGATGAAGCATTTGATGAGCTTTCACCAGATCTAAAAGATAAAGGGCTTGTTTATTCAAGTCCAATCGTTGGACTTAGACAACATTTTGGATTAGACATTTGCTTAAGACCTTGTAGAACATATAAGGGAAATCCTCTGAATTTTATTCGCAGAGGACCAAATAACACAATTGAAGAGCCACAAATAGATGTAGCAATTTTTAGACAAAATACTGAAGGACTTTATGGAGGAGTTGAATGGAGTAACCCACCAAATAATGTATATGATGCCCTAATGAGTCATCCGAAATTCAATAAAAACTTTGGTAGCACGCCTGTTGAAGAAATTTCTGTTTCTACACGTATATTTACAAAAAAATATACAGAAAGAATTTTACGTGCTGCTTTTGAGCATGCAAAAAAATACGGCTATAAATCAGTTACAGTTTGTGAAAAACCAAATGTAATTCGTGAAACTTCTGGAATGATGTACAAAATGGCACAACAAATTCAAAAAGAAACCTATTCAGATATTGAGCTATGGAATACTAATATAGATGCACAAATGATGTGGCTTACAAAAAATCCTGAAAATTATGGTGTTATAGTTGCAGGCAACATGTTTGGTGATATAGTTTCAGATGGATTTGCTGGTTTAATTGGTGGGCTAGGGTTTGCAACCAGCGCGCAATACAATCCTGAATCTGGCATTGGAGTTTTTGAACCAACTCATGGGAGTGCTCCAAAATATGCTGACTATGAAACTTCCATCGTTAATCCAATTGCAATGATTGAAACATCTTGCATGATGTTAGACTTTATCGATGAGCAAACAATCGCTAAAAAAATAAGGAATGCTGTTTCTAAAGTTATCCAAGAAGCTAAGGTACAAACATACGATATGGCTAAAATGGCCGGACAAGCAGATGTAATAGAAAAAGGAGCTGCTTCAACAATTCAAATGACACAAGCAATAATAGATAAATTATAGAGGGAAAAATGGAAAAATCAATCGCTAGACAAATATCAGAATTTTCGACACAACTTAAATATGAAGATTTACCAAGTGAAGTTATTCATGAAGTAAAAAGATATATGTATGACTCAATCGGTTGTGCTTATGGAGGGTATCATACAAAGGATGTTAATATCATTCGTGATATATATAAAGATCAAGGAGGAAAAGGACAGGCTACTGTTTTAGGCTTTGGCGATAAACTTCCTGCCGTTAATGTAACTCTTATTAATTCTTTAATGGTTAGAGCACTAGACTTCAATGATATTTATTGGAAAGATGATCCATCACATCCATCAGATATAATCCCAGCAGCTTGGTCTGTTGGTGAATTAGTAAATTCAAATATGAAAGATGTTATTGTAGCTATTGTGTTAGCATATGAATTTGAGCAACGATTGTGTCTTTTTGCTAAGCCAGGTGTTAGAGAACGCAAATGGCATCATGCAACCTTAACTCAATTTGTATCCCCAATAGTTGCAGGTAAATTATTAGGACTAAGTATTGATGAAATGGTGAATGCCATTGGTATTAATGGATGCCATAACCATACTATTGGCTGCCCAACAGCTGGTAAATTAACAATGATGAAAAATACCGTAGATCCAATGTCAGTACAAACAGGAGTCTTTGCAGCTTTAATGGCACAAAAAGGTTTTTCTGGTACTGAGAGAGTATTTGAAGGCAAGGAAGGATTTATGGATGCTTTTATTGGTTGGAATGCTAAAGAAGAAATAATGAAACCAACCGATATGGAAGGCCGAGATGGCGTTTCATCATGGGCATGGGATATTGATGCATTAGTTGGTGGATTAGGAGAAAATTATAAAATTATGGAGTGTGGTATGAAAGCATTTCCTACGGAAGCATTAACTCATACTCACCTTTCTTGCTTGTTAAATGCAATGATTAAAAACAACTTAAGTTATACTGATATTAAAGAAGTAAAGGTAACATGTTTTGCTCAAGCTTATGATATTTTATTTGATCCTACTAAATATAGACCAGAATCAAGAGAAACCGCAGATCATTCTCTACCATATTGCTTAGCTGCAGCCATGGTTGATAAAAAAATTACCACAGATTCTTTTTCAGATGAAAAATTAAAAGATCCTAGAATATATGAAGTGATTGATAAAATTAAAGGAGAACCATCACAGGAATTTGAAAAAATGTTCCCTGCAAAACAACCATCTAAGGTGGTTGTTAAAACAAATGATGGTCAAGAGTTTGAAGAATATTTAGAGTTTCCAAAAGGAGATCCTAGAGAACCAATGACAATGGATGATTTAGAAAACAAATTCAATTCATTAGTTGCTGAAAAATTTGATTCTAATCAAAAAAATAAATTAAAAGAAAATATTTTTAATTGCGAAAACATGTCTGCATCTGAATTCATGGAAAACCTAAATATTTAATTATCTATTTCAGTGTTTGATCACTCATTTTTTCAATGCATTAGTTGTAGCAAAAAGTATGATATTAATAAAATAAAATATCAATGTGAATGTGGAGACCTTCTAGAAGTAAAGCATGATTTTAATATTTCTATTCCTGATCCAAAACAATGGAAAGCTGATCTTAATAAAAATCTAAGTGATGTTGCATTTTTTAGATATAAAAAAATACTCTTCCCTTCATTATCTGATCATAGTATTATTACTCTTCAAGAAGGAGATACACCTCTATATGATGTTTCTTACTTATTTCCTAATTTTGGCTATCTAAAGCTTAAACATGAAGGGATGAATCCTACGCTTAGTTTTAAAGATCGTGGTATGGTTGCGGGGGTGTCTTGGGCGAACCAGATTGGATGTAAAATTGTAGCTTGTGCTTCAACAGGAGATACTTCTGCTGCTATGGCCGCTTACGCTGCTAGAGCAAAAAATATGAAAAGCATTGTATTGTTGCCAGATGGGAAAATTTCTCCTGAACAACTTGCACAACCTATATCTTCTGGAGCTTTGACTATTGGTATTAAAACTGATTTTGATGGTTGCATGAAATTAGTAAAAGAAATTACAAAAAAACTTAACATATACCTTTTAAACTCAATGAATCCTGTGCGAGTTGAGGGACAAAAAGCAATCGGTATTGAGACACTACATCAATTGAACTGGGAAGTACCTGACTGGTTTGTTATACCTGTGGGAAATGCAGGTAATATTTCTGCCCTTGGTAAAGGGTTACGTGAACTCTTTGACTTAGGCATTATTAATAAACTTCCTCGTATAGCTGGAATTCAAACAATTAATGCCTCCCCAATGTATGATAGCTATAAAATGAACTTTAATGAATTAGTTCCCAAAAAAGCTAAAACTAGTAAAGCATCTGCAATACAAATTGGTAATCCAGTCAGTTATAAAAAAGCTGTTAATGAACTAAAATTTTTCAATGGGGTAGTTGAAATAGTAACTGAGCAGGAACTAATGGATTGGAAAGCATATATTGATAAAATAGGTATATCAATTTGCCCTAATAGTGCAGTAGCTGTTGCAGGAACAATGAAATTAGAAAAATTGGGAATAATTAAAAAAGGGAATCAAGTTGTTACTATACTAACAGCCCATGGTACTAAATTTTCAAAAACTATTGTAGACTATCATAATCAATCCTCTAACAAATATTCAAATAAAACAAAAATTATTGATAATGATTTAAAAACATTGGAAGAAGCTATTATATCATGAACTCGGTAAAAGTTTTCTCTCCAGCAACAATTGGTAATATTGGTCCAGGATTTGATGTTTTAGGGCTTGCTATATGCGACTTAGGCGACACAATAGAAGCTAGTATTATTAATGAAAATAAAATTATTATTGAAAATATTATCTCTAATGATTCAAATATTCCAAATGACCCATCAAAGAACACTGTTAGCATCGCAGCAAAAAATGTTTTAGACTTAATTAAAACTAATAAAGGAGTTAGTTTTAAAATTAAAAAAGGAATTCCATCTGGAGGTGGTTTAGGCAGTAGTGCCGCATCAGCGGCAGCCGGTGCTTTTGCTACTAATTTATTATTTGGGAATATACTTTCTGACCAACAAATTTTAGAATCTGCAATGGAAGGAGAAAAATTGGTAAGTGGTAGCTATTTTGCTGATAATGTTGCTCCAGCTCTTTGGGGTGGCGCAACACTCACTCAATCATTAAATCCATTAGTGGTTTCAAAAATTGGTTCTATTGATGAATTAGTCATTATTGTAATTACTTCAAAAATACAACTTTTAACTCAGGATTCTCGTAAATGTTTACCTAAAACAATCAATTTAAATGATTTTGTATTTAACATGTCTAATACAGCCAGCATTACTGCTGCTTTTTGTAAGAATGATTATTCATTATTAAAAGAAGCTTTAAAAGATAAAATTATAGAACCTGCTAGATCAAAGCTAATTCCAGGATTTAAAGATATAAAGGATGTAGCTATAAAATCTGGAGCAGATGGGTTAGCAATTAGCGGTTCAGGACCAACTTTATTTGCCATCACTAATTCTAAAGAAAAAGCGCAGACAATTGAAAAAGAACTATCTAATATTTTTTTGAAAAATAAGCTTGAATGCTCTACTTTCATTACTACTTGTAGTACTAAAGGGACTACTCAACTTTATTAAATTTAAAGGATAAATTTATGAATAAAATGATCCATTCTGATGCACTTTTTTCTAAAGATAGAGCCTATCGATATGCTTTGTGGAGAATTTGGGATAAATCATTACCTAAAATTTTATTTATTGGTTTAAATCCTTCGACTGCAAATGAAATCAAAGATGATCCAACTAATAGGAGATGTAAACGATATGCATACGATTGGGGATATGGTGGATATATTATGAGTAATATTTTTGCTTATCGATCCACTGATCCAAAAAAATTAAAAACAATTAATGATCCAATTGGCCCTAAAAATAATTATTGGTTAAAAAAATTAAATAAAGAAGCAACCTTAACAATTGGTGCATGGGGAAATCATGGTACGCTACTTAATCGTGGGAAAAAAGTAATAAATATAATAGATGAATTATATTGTCTTAGAATTACAAAAGAAGGACACCCCTCCCACCCACTTTATTTACCAAGTAATCTAAAACCTATCATTTTTAAATAATTTATGAAAAAAGTTTTAGTTACAGGTGGATCTGGCTTTATTGCTTTACATTGTATTGCAGAACTATTGAAACAAAAATATTTTGTTAGAACTTCTATTAGATCAATGGAACGTAAAAAAGAAATATTACGTAGTTTATCTATCGTAACTAAAATAAACAATAATATAGAATTTTGTGAGTTAGATCTATTAAAAGATGATGGATGGAATGATGCTGCAAAAGGCTGCACATATGTTCTTCATATAGCTTCACCAATATTAACTAAAAACCCAGATCCAGATGCACTAATCAAACCTGCAGTTGAAGGATTAAAACGTGCTTTAAATAGCTCTATAAGAAATAATGTAGAAAGATTTATTATGACATCATCAATTGCAGCAATCGCAAGAGGGACTACAAAAGAATCGTATGATGAGAATGATTGGTCAAATATAAATTCAAAAACAATCAATTCTTATTCAATAAGTAAAACTCTAGCTGAAAAAACATTATGGAATCATTTAGATAAACTCCCAATTGATAAAAAAATTGAGGCATGTACAATTAATCCAACTTTTGTTATTGGTAGATCATTAAGTGATGACATTGGATCTTCAAACCTAGTTATAAAAAAAATTATGGATGGATCAATACCTTTTCTACCTAAATTAAGTTTAGGAATTGTAGATGTGAAAGATGTTGCAAAAATGCATATTAAAGCAATGACAACTCCTACAGCAAAAAATAAGCGATTTTTATTATCTACAAAAAATATATGGTATAGTGATGTTGCAAAACTGCTTAATAATAACGGATATAAAACTCCCCAAATAACAGCTCCAAATTTTTTAATTAAACTTTTCGCATTATTTAATCCTCTAGTCAGACCGTTTGTTAAATCTTTAGGAGTAGAAGAAAAATATATCAATAAACAAGCAAAAGAGATATTAAATTGGGAACCATCGAGTATTGAACAATCAATTTTATCAGCAGCAAAACAAATTAGCGAATTAAATAAAAAAGCCTCATAGTACTATGAGGCTTTTAAATGGCGGAAACGTGTGGGGATCGAACCCACCTCTCGGTTTAACCCGAGACAACGGCTTTGAAGGCCGTGGTGCCCACCAGGGTCACATTCGCTTCCTAAACTTATCTAATTTTCTTCAGAAATAGGGCGATAATGAATACGATTACAATTAGGGTTATCACACTTATATGCTTCCATTTCTGGTCTATCGGTAGCATAAAATTCAACTATCCCCCATATTGAAAAACTAATAAATACTAATAATCCAATATATATAACCCCTTTTAAAAATGAAGAATTTGCTGCAAGACCATCCTGTCTTTTTCCGCAACAATTCTTAAATTTTTTTCCACTACCACACGAACAGTTATCATTTCTTGATATTTTCATATCTATAGATTAAAATAAAATAATGTTGTATAGCAATAAAATAAGATAGCTAAATTTTAAGATAAATAATGACTTAAATTAATCTATAAGAGGATACTATATTGAATAATTCAACAACTAATGTTCATAATGCTATAAACGAAAAAGTTAGAGATTATGAACCAAATTCTAAAGATAGAAATAACTTGAAAAATAAACTTGATGAAATGTCTAGTCAAAAGTATAAAATTCCAGTTATTATCGATGGTAATGAAATTTTTACTAATGAAACATCGTTTTGTTTAAAACCACACAATCATAAAGATATCTTAGCAACATATCATAAATCAGATTCTAATGAAATTAAATTAGCTATTGAAAGCTGTAATAATGCATGGGCTTCTTGGTCTCAAACTACTTTATTAGAAAGATGTGAAATATTTCAGCGAGCAGCTAAATTACTCGCAGGTCCTTGGAGAGATACAATTAATGCTGCCACGATGTTGAATCAAAGTAAAAATGTGTATCAAGCAGAAATAGATTCAGCTTGTGAACTAATTGATTTTTTTAATTTCAATGTAAAGTTTGCTCAAGAAATCTATAATAATCAACCATTAATCTCTCCAGAAGGAATGAAAAACTATCTAGAATATCGTCCGCTTGAAGGTTTTGTTTTTGCAGTTACACCATTTAATTTTACCTCAATTGCTGGAAATCTGCCTACTGCACCAGTTCTTATGGGCAATGTAAGTATATGGAAACCAGCATCTTCATCTGTTTATTCAAATTACTTTATAATGAAACTTCTTGAAGAAGCAGGACTTCCTGATGGCGTAATTAATTTTTTACCTGGTTCGGGTAGCAAAATTGGTAATCCTATAGTTAGTAATACTCATTTAGCTGGTGTTCACTTTACTGGTTCAACTAAAGTTTTTCAAGGGATGTGGAACCAAATTGGTAATAATATTGCTAATTATAAAACTTATCCTCGTATTGTTGGTGAAACAGGTGGCAAGGATTTTATTTTAGCACATCCTAGTGCAAATAAGGAAGCTTTAGTTACAGCAATGGTTCGAGGTGCTTTTGAATATCAAGGTCAAAAATGCTCAGCTGCATCAAGATGTTATATACCCGAAAATATTTGGGATGAAATTAAAGATCAATATATTAGTGAAGTTAAAAGTATAAAAATGGGAGACGTTGAAGATTTTTCAAACTTTATGAATGCTGTGATTGATGAAAATGCATTTGATTCAATCGTATCATATATTGATTATGCAAAAAATTCAAATAATTCTAAAATTATTACTGGTGGTAATTATAATAAAAAAATTGGATTTTTTATAGAACCAACAACAATTGTTACTTCAGACCCATACTTTAAAACTATGGTAGATGAA
>MDTE01039174.1_pt1 | contig 14930 bp, 13 predicted proteins | sample 811231 | NCBI WGS metagenome assembly MDTE01 (sample SAMN05326651, study PRJNA326480) | marine metagenome | isolation source: seawater | place: Indian Ocean: Red Sea | collected 2010 | reverse complement strand
AATATGCGCAAAATAGCTAGTTGCGAAAATTTTGTAACAAAAATATCAGGATTAGGAATGTTTGATTCAAAATGGACAACTGAATCAACAAAAATATTTGTAGAAAAAACAATAGAAATATTTGGAATAGAAAGGTGCATGTTTGCATCAAATTTCCCAGTTGATAAAATTTTTAATTCTTTTGACAGTTATTGGAATTCTTTTAAAGAAATTACCAAGGATTATTCTGAAAATGATAAAAATCTATTGTTTTCATCTAATGCTGAAAAATATTATAGAATCTAAAAATGTCATCAATAATTAAAGATGTTAGAGCCAAACTATATACCTGGAAAGGTCCAATTCAAAAAATTCATGATAATTTTTGTACGAGCGCAGCTGATATTTTAAATAAAGAAAACGTTACAACTGATAGTATGTCGACATTTAAGTTCCTAAGTTGGTTAGTAGTAGAAGTTGAAACTTCAGATGGGCATATTGGTATTGGGAATGCAGCCTTATCTCCAAAACCATGTAAATCAGTTATTGATAATTATTTGAAAGCAGCTGTTATTGGTGAAAATATTTGGGACTATGAACATATTTGGCAAAAAATGTATCGTCAAACTCTTGCATGGGGAAGAAAGGGTGTTGGAATGACTGCAATCAGTGCTGTAGATATTGCTATTTGGGATGCATTAGGAAAAGCAGCTAAACAACCTGTATATTCTCTTCTAGGTGGAAAAACTAAACAAAAATTACCATGTTATGCAAGTAAATTATACAGCCAACCATTAGACACTTTAGCAAAAGAAGCAAAAGAATATTTAGATCAAGGATTTAAAGCAATGAAGTTACGTTTTGGATGGGGGCCAAAAGATGGTGCTGAAGGTATGAATAAAAATATTGAACTAATCAAAACAGTAAGATCAGTTGTTGGAGAAAATGTAGATCTAATGGCAGATGTGTATATGGGTTGGACTTTTGAATATGCTAAACGCATGATGCGGTTAATTGATAATGAAAATTTACGATGGTTGGAAGAACCTGTGATTGCTGATGATATTGATGGTTATGCTGATTTGCGATCTTCATGCAGAACTCCGATATCTGGAGGAGAGCATGAATATACTCTTTATGGATTTAGACAATTATTAGAAAAAAAAGCTGTAGATGTTATTCAATTTGATACAAACAGAGTTGGTGGCATAACACAAGCTCATAAGATTTGTGCTTTAGCAGAAGCGTTTCAAATACCAGTTATTCCTCATGCAGGTCAAGTACACAACTTTCATATTTCAATGAGTAGCATTAATGCTCCAATTGTTGAATATTTTCCTTTTTGGCCTGTAGAAATTGGTAATGAATTATTTTGGTATATATTTGACGGTGAACCTCAAGCAAAAGAAGGTTTTATAGAGTTAGATAGTTCAAAACCAGGGCTTGGCATTGAATTATCAAAAAATTATATAAAAGACTTTGATATAGAAGAATAAATCTAAATTATATTAATCCTACTTGCAATTTTTTTAACTATATTTTTTTCAAAAGAACTATATTCCAAATTTGTATTTCTATCATAAACAATATTAATACCCATTTTCTTTGCAAATATTCGCTTACCATAAAAAGTCAAAGCATCTATGGACTGCATAATAAAAACTATTCCTGGAAGGATTTTTTGATATTCTTTATACGCTAAATCAATTTTTTTATTTTGAACATAATAATATATTTTACTTAATGCATTTGAACATTCTGGTGTTGGAACTATGCCTGAACATCCTGCCTGTAAATTTTCAATTATTTCCTGCCCTCCTCTTCCATTAAAAACCAAAAGGTCTTTTGGGTATTTAATTAATTCTTTTCTGATGTGAATTGCAGAAGCTTCTGATTTAATTGCTCTAAAATTTGTAAACTCATTATATAACTGCTTAATTTGATTAGTATTTAAACCTACTCCTAAATATTCTTTAGCGTTTTGGATTCCAACCAAAGTACTATTGCATTTTGGTATTATCTTTTTAAAAAAACTTAGACAGTCTTTATCAGAGGTTCCTTTTTTTATTAAAGGTTGAATAATTATCCATTTTACTTGATTACTTATAGCAACTTTGATTAATTCAAAATATTCCTTTAAAGAATTCCCCTGAATTGTTATCGCAAAAGGTTTATTTTTAGACTCCAATGCAAGAAGTTCTATTATTAATTTTTTTTCATTAAATGAAAGCTTATTTACTTCAGTTCCTAAGCCTAATGCGGCAATACCACTTATTTTCATTTTACTAATGATGTTTATTTGTTCTTTCATAAGAATTTTATCTATAGTTTTATTTCTATTAAAATAACAATAAACCATGGGTGTAATACCTTTAAATATATTAGGATTTTGCATACTATTTTAATTTTTCAATTTATTTATTGCTTCAAATATTTCTTTTTCAGAAAGTAATTCAGATAAAATTATACCATTTGGAAAATTTTTGGAATAAAATGCATTAAAGGGTATTCCATATCTATTATTTTTATTTAAAAACATTTCAATTTTTTCATTTGGAATTGTCCAATCACCTCGAATTTTTACTAAATTATTATTATCTAATAATTCAATTATTTTTTTATTATTTAACACGTTTACTTTATTAAATTGACATGTTGCGCACCAATCAGCAGTAATATCAATAAATATTAAATTATTGTCTTTAATTAAATTATTTACTTGTACCTCATTAAAATTTTGCCATCCTATATAATTTTTTTCTAATTGATTTTGATTAAAAAATTCAAACTGAAGCAGTACAAAAAAAGATACCAAGCCTATTAAAATAATTAATAAGCTATGTTTATATTTTATCAAAAAAAATATAGTTAAAATGAAAACAATAAGTGCAGTAAATATAAAATAATAATTTAAATGATTTAGTAAAATGTTAATTACCCAAAGAATAGTTAAAAAAAGCAAAAAACCAAGAAAATATTTAACATATTGCATCCAAACCCCTGGTTTTGGCAGTAAAGAAACAAGTGATGGAAAAATTGTAATTAGTAGATAGGGCAAGCTCATACCTACTCCCATTGAAGTAAATATTGCAAACATTACAACATTTGATTCAGTAAATGCAGCAGTGATAGCAGTCCCAACAAATGGGGCTGAACACGGCGTAGCTAGAACAGTTGCAAAAAAACCGTTGAAAAAATCTTTAGTAAATTTATTTTGATTATTTTTTATAAAAAATACCGAGTTTATAAATTGAGGAGTTTTGAATTCAAATAACCCAAACATATTCAGCATAAAACAACTAAGAATAAAGGTAATTATTATAAGAAAGTAAGGATGTTGAAATTGCATGCCCCATGCAACAGATATATTAGCCTGCCGTAAAATAAAAAATACTACTGAAATAAATAAAAATGACGTCACAATACCTAAAGCGGTAATTAAAAAACTTATTCTCGTATCTTTGCTTTTACTTTGCAAAACACTTAGTAATTTAATTGATAATATAGGGAATACACAAGGCATGATATTTAATATTAGCCCTCCAATTAAAGCTGTAAAAATATAAAATAATAATTTATTAGAAAAGTTTAATGAATCTAATTTGTTAATTTCCAATTCTTTAATATATTGAAAATTATGATTTTCATCGATTAATAATGCAGAAATTTCAAACGATTTTTTAGTAATTAATTCATTATTAAAATTAAAAATAGCTTTCACACTTTTATAATCAAAAGAATAATCCAAAATAGGATTGACAAGTGGTAAACCAAATGGTGTGTGTAAATATATTTTGGGATTATTAAAAAAAGATTTTGTATCTATTTGTAAATTAAAGGACGTTGTTTTTTTATCTGAAAAAACATTTATATTAAAATTAGAAACATTAGTTAAATCAATATTTTTTTGTGGTAAAGATGATAATGCTTTTTCTATAGCATGAAAATAACTTGTTGGTTTTGCATTACCAGCAGGTATGATTAATTCCAAATCAGCCTTACCAGGAATGCAAATCTCTTTACAAACAAGATAATTAACTGAAAGGTTAATTAAAGAATTTTTTGATGGATCATTTAATTCAATTGTTAATGGAAAAATTACTTTGTCATAATAACCTAATGACTTTATACCTAAAATTTCAAATTCTTTTGGTGTAGGCCAATCAACTTTAATATTTTTAACATTAGTTGATTTGTTCCAATTTAGTTCTTGTGGAAAACCTCCTTCGCCAGGTGACAGCCAATAAGTTTTCCATCCAGGTTTTAACTGGTATTCAAGACCCATTTTAATATTGTTTTGATTATTATTGTGGCTAAGAGGTGAAATTAAACGTACCTTAGAAACTTCACTTTCACCCCAATTACTATCTAAAGCATGAAGAGAGAATGAGTTAAATAATATTATAAATAAATAAAAAAAATGTAATATATATTTCACTTTGAATATTTCCTTAATATGTTAATAAAATTATTCACTATTGAAATAACATAAATATTAATAATATAAATATAATATGAACTTAACAGGACAACTTTTAGTTTCTATGCCTTCATTAGAAGATGAGCGGTTTTTTAAAACAGTTATCTATATGTGTGCACATTCAAAAGAAGGAGCTATGGGTATTATAATTAATAAAAAAATTGATTATGATCTTTATCCCGATCTTTTAAAGCAGCTAGGTATAGATAAACCATTAGAAAACAAAAAATTATTTTTAAGATATGGTGGTCCAGTTGAAAGTGGTCGGGGTTTTGTTCTTCATTCTGACGAATTTATCCGTAAAGAAACTCTAACTATTGACAAGGGTATTGCCTTAACAAGTACAGCTGAATTTTTTGAAGATTTATCTAAAGGGTCAGGACCAAAAAATAGTATATTAGCTCTTGGATATGCAGGCTGGGAACCTGGTCAGTTGGAAGATGAGATACAATCAAATAGTTGGATGACTATTTCAGCAAATTCATCATTTTTATTTGATGATGAAGTCTCAAACAAGTGGTCTCAAGCATATAATTTATTAGGTGTAGATCCCAATAAACTATCTTATCACTCAGGAAGAGCGTAATTATAGATTAATTTCAAAAATTCTTTCTTGATCTTTATCTGTAATTTTTATTATTTTAAACTTCAAGGTTTTAGTAAGTTTTTCTCCTTTAGTCGTTACAAACGATTTCATTTTAATAACTTCTTTTTCTGGCATTTTTCTTTCATACTTCAAATTATATTTCTTTTTACCAATTATAAAAATTGTTTTCATATTAACCTCCTTTTAATTACTAATAAATTTAATTTTAAATTATTGTTAATCATTTTAGCAAAAATTCTTTCTGGTCAACAAACCAATTAGTCAAAACAACTGATGAATCTCTAGATAAAATATATTTTTTTACTCTTTTATCTAGTTTGTTAGTTGTTTTTTCAAAACAATTACATTTAACTCCACTATTTAAAACTGTCTGTATTGAAGATCTTGAACCAATTAAATTAGGAATTCTTGAACATAATGTTTCATAGGCAATTCCTCCATTATTACTTTCATAAGATATTTCTAAACAAATAGCATAATGTAAGATTGATTTTTGGAAAAAATTTGAGATGTAATTTTTGCTAACAATATTACTATATAGCTCATTTAATTTAAAATTAACAAAATCTCTAAAATACATTAATTACCTCCCTTATTTAAGAGAAGGTAATTACCTTCTCTTAATTTATATTTGAAATGCATAAAAAACTAGTCTCTAATGGAGTATGCCATGACTCCAACTTCAGCCTTATCAGTACCAAGTTTTTCTGCTTCTTCACTAATTCTAATTCCAAAACTTATTTTCATTAAATACCAAATAATAAAAGCTACAACGAAAACAAAAATATTGATCCATAAAATTCCATAAAGCTGGGAGCCAAAGTTAGCATCAGAATTAGTAAGTGGAACTGCTAATGTACCCCAAATACCTGCAAATCCATGGACTGGAATAGCACCAACAACATCATCTACCTTTAGTCTTATAAGTAACAAAGTACCATAGTAAACAACAAGTCCGCCAATACCTCCTATGATAATTGCCATAATAGGAGAAGGGGTAAGAGGTTCTGCAGTAATAGCCACAAGACCACCCAGTGCTCCATTAAGCATCATTACAACATCAGTTTTTCCTCCTGCTAATCTTGATACAGCTGCACAAACCATTACACCTGCACAAGCTGCTAAATTAGTATTTATAAAAATTGTAGCTACAGAAGTTGAATCATCAAATGATCCTAAGGCCAATTGTGATCCTCCATTAAATCCAAACCACCCTAGCCATAAAATAAATACTCCTAAAGTTGCAAGAGGTATTGATGAACTAGCAAATGGTGCCATAGGTTTTGTTCCATTCTTATTATTAAATCGGCCAAGTCTGGGTCCAAGTAAAATTGCTCCCGCCAATGCTGCTGCTGCTCCTGCACTGTGAACCAATGATGATCCAGCAAAGTCAGAAAAGCCTGCAACTGCTAAGTGGCCACCACCCCATTGCCAACCCATTTCTATTGGGTAAATAACTCCTGCTAATAATGCGCAAAATAAAAAAAATGGCCATATTTTAATCCTTTCAGCCATAGTTCCTGAAACAATTGAACATGTTGTTGCACAGAATACCATTTGAAAGAACCAATCAGATCCATCAGAGTATCCATTTTCTATCGAGCTTGCATCACTCCACGGGAGGAATATTCCAATATAACCTCCTTCAGTAATGCCATATGCTAAATTGTAACCTATAAACCAAAACATTATACCCGCTATAGAATATAATCCGATATTCTTTGCTGCTATTGTAGCGACACTTTTAGATGTAACTAATCCAGACTCTAACATTGCAAAACCAGCGGCCATCCACATTACTAAAAAACCACCAATTAAAAATAGTAGTGTATTTAAAATATATGTAACTTCAGGATCAACTGCTGCTAAAGCAGTTGAAGATACAAATGTAAAACCTAAAATCAAACTCAAAAAAGAAAATTTGTTCATTTAATCCTCCATAATAAGTTTCATCCAAGACTCACCTGAGTCTCAAATAATCATGCTTAGCTATGGAAATTAATCTATAAGTTCCGCGTTCCTTCGGTGTTTCCCTACTTCCGATCCACTATAAAAAGTAGATTGAACGATTTAATAACTTTGCATGCGTTCCTTCAGCAAATTGCTTACTTCCGTCATATTTTCAATATGATGAACGTAAAAATTAATTACCACTAATTTGACGTTTTATGGAAATAATTATTTAACAAAATCATTATGCATTTTTTGCATAGTTAAACTTATATTTAAAATTTAATATTTTTTACAAATCTCAAAATCATTTTTTACCCAATGATTTCCTAAAAAAGTATTATGAATTTTGTTATTTTGTAAGAAAATTTGAATAAAAAATGCAATGTTTGCTTTAAATTCTTCTAGTTGTTTTTTATAGGCCTCATCTTCATTAGTACCATTTATTCTAATATCCTCTGTTACCGCAGATTGTAAAAAAATTTTGTATCTATTTTCATATTCTTTACTTTTAGAATCTGACGGATTAACAAAATACATAGCGCCATAAATAGCTGCACACCTTTGCATCATAATTATAGAACTTGAAGGATTAGCATCGTTCTGTAAATTTAATAATTCATTAAGTGATTTTAATTCTTTAGAAACAACTGCTTGACTAAAAATAAAAAAAATTAAAAAAAATAAAATTCTTATATGTTGTTTATACATTAACAAATTATTCTATTTACAACTTACCTTAATGCTGCTGGTATATTGCCACCATCAACTGTCATTATGTCTCCAGTTGTTTTTTTTGCTTTAGCTAAAGATAAAAAAGCTTTACCTACATCTTCAGCCAAAACCTCAGTTTTTAATAAATTACCTGACATGTATTCTAATTGTGTTACATTTCTTGCTTTAGCTCTTGAAGCAATCATTTTATTTGTAACAATTCCTGATCTAATCCTGTCTGCATTTACTCCATTTGATCTGATCCCAAACTTTCCATATTCTAATGTATATTGACGCATTAAAAGCAAAGTTGAAGCCTTTGGTATTCCGTATGGACCAAAATTATTTCCTGGATTTACAGCTTGTTTAGAAATATTAAACAGAAGTACACCACCAAAATTTTGTTTTAACATTATATCAATGCATTCTTGAGATAAATACTGATGAGCATAAAAATTTAAATCAAAACTTTCTTTTATAATTTTTTCTTCTACTTTTCCAATCTCACCTTGCCAAGCTGCCCCTGCATTTGATACCAATATATCTACACCACCATATATTTTTTTAATTTTAGAAAATGCATTCCTTACATCATTTCTATTAGTTACATCACATTTGATTATAGTTGCGAATTTAGAAATTTCATCTGGAGTATTTTTTATATTTGTTAAATTATTTTCTAATAAAACAATTTCGGATCCTTCATTCAAAAATTCTTTTGCAATAGCTAAACCAATTGCACCACATCCTCCACTTATAACAGTAACATTTCCTGTTAAACTTGCTCTTTTAAGTGTTTTTAATTTAGCTTGTTCTAAAGGCCAATATTCGACTTTAAATATCTCTTTATCGGATATTGATGTAAACTTGCCTATTGACTCTGCGCTTGAAATTACATCCACTGTAACTTCCGCTAAATCAGATGCAATTTTGGCTTCTTTTTTAGACCTACCAATACCAATTATACCCAAATTAGGAACAAAAATTAATCTTGGATTTGGATCAAGCTCAATAGTGTTGACAACATATTTTTTATTTTTTTGATAATATTTTTTGTAACTTTTTCTAAATTTTATAATTTCGCTTTTTATAAATTTATCTAGATTTTCAATCTTAATATTTTGCAATTTAAGTATTAAAGGTTTTGACTTAGTTCTGATTACATGATCTGGTGTAACTGGTCCCCTTCTAGAAAAATCTTTTAAATTTGGATGTCCTAAGTATTTAATAATTTTTTCATTAGTTCTAAAATCAATTACCCATTTTGTATAAGAACCATCATTATTTTTATCTGATAAATTCTTTCTTATTAGTGGAAATAAATCATTATAGAATTTATTATTAGTTTTTTTAATTTTGGTTTTAGTACTTAAAATCTTATTTTTATTTTTTTTAAGTTCTTTTTCAGCTAAAGATACTAAATTAATCATTCGATCATAGCTTTCTTTAGCAGTATTACCAAAAGTAAAAATTCCATGTTTCAATAAAATAAGGCCTATTACTTTTTTATTTTTATTAAAAATTTCAAACGATAGTTTAGCAAGATCAAAGCCGGGAATAATGTATGGAACTATTCCAACCTTATCACCAAATACCTTTTTGCATATTTCAGTATCATTTGGCTGATCAATTAAACCTAGAATGGCGCTTGCATGCGTATGATCAACAAATTTAAATGGTAGAAAAGCATGTAACAATGTCTCTACTGAAGGGTTTGGAGATTTTGAATCTACTAAACTTTTCCTTTGAAGATTAACCATATCAAAATCGTTAAGTTTTTTTAGTTTGTTAGTTTTTAAAAGTGGTTTTAATTCTACAGCAGGTAAACCAGGATAATCAATAGTACCCATATCCCATCCACTTCCTTTAATATGCATAACATCTATTTTTTCCTTAAAAAGGTTATTCATAGATGTTTTAAGAGAAGTGTTCCCTCCGCCATGCAAAACTAAATCTTTTTCCCTTCCTAAAAGATGAGTTGTATAAATTCTTAAAGCCAAATCTTTTGATATATTAATTTTTTTATAATTTTTAATGTATTTATTAGCCTCTAAGTTAATCCATTTATTTTTCATAATTTTTATTTAATAATTTAATTTATATTTTAAATAAATAATGTTTATATGAATTGAATTTAATCTTCTATAAAATAAATTAATGAAAAAAAATTTAATTGGTAATAGCAATTTAAGTGTAACAAATTTAGGTATAGGAACTGCACCTATTGGTGGTTGGCCTAAAGCCCTTGAAGAAGATAAAGCTCAAGAAACATTAGAAACTGCTTGGCAAAATGGGATAAGATACTTTGATACTGCTCCTTTATATGGTTTTGGAATGGCAGAAGAACGTTTAGGCAAGTTCCTAAAAAATAAAAACAGAGATGAATATGTTGTTTCAACTAAAGTAGGGCGACTAATAGTTGCTTCTGATAAAAATTCTTCAGAAGAAGTTTTTTTTAAAGGTGCTCCAAATAGAGAACCTTATTTTGATTTTAGTTATGATGCTACTATGAGATCTTTTGAAGAAAGTTTAAAAAGGTTACAAATGGATAAAGTTGATATTTTATTAATTCATGATCCAGATAATCATTATGATGAAGCATTAAATGGAGCTTTAAAAGCTATTTTAAAATTAAAAGATGAAAAAGTAATTTCTGCCGTTGGATGTGGAATGAATCAAAATGAAATGCTGACAGATTTTGCTAATACAGGATTAGTAGATTGTTTTTTATTAGCAGGTAGATTCACGTTACTTGATCAAAGAAGTTTAGATTCTTTAATTCCAGCATGTGAAAAAAATAATGTATCTTTAATTATTGGTGGAGTTTTTAATAGTGGAATTTTAGTTAATCCTTCATCTTCTTCTTATTTTGATTATGCACAACTAAATAACTCTTGGTATGAAAAAGCAAAAACATTAGGTGTTAGATATCCTAAGTCTTATGAAAGTAATAGTTATTGGTTAAATAAAGCCATTAAAATAAATAAAATTTGTGAAGATCATAAAGTAACTTTAAAAGCTGCGGCTTTAAATTTTCCATATTTAAATAAAAATATAGCAACAGTTTTAACAGGAGTTTCCTCAAATGATGAAGTCAATGAAAATTTAAATAATTATAATACAAAAATCAATTATGATTTATGGAAGGATTTAATAAAACAAGAAATGATTCAAGAAAAAGCAATTAGTTGATTATAGTGTTGCACCTATTACCCAGGGATTAAACTCATCATCTCCGTATCCATTTATTTCGCTCTTTGATTTTTTGCCCGAAGCTACTTCAATGATATTATTATAAATTTTGATTCCATTTTCTTCTATAGATTCTATTCCATCCATTATAGTTCCACTATTAATATCCATATCTTCTTCCATCCGATTATACATATTTGTATTAGTTGCAATCTTGATACTTGGAACAGGCTTATAACCAAAACATGAGCCTCTGCCTGTTGTAAAACAAATTATGTTAGCTCCAGCAGCTACTTGTCCAGTTACTGATACAGGATCATACCCAGGCGAATTCATAAAATTAAAACCTTTTTTTTGAATAGACTCACCATAATCTATGACATCAACTAAAGTTGATTTGCCTCCTTTTGCAACTGCTCCTAGAGATTTTTCTAAAATAGTTGTAATGCCTCCTTTTTTATTACCAGGTGCTGGATTATTATCCATACTAGATCCATTAATTTTGGTGTAATTTTCCCACCAAGTAATATGCTTTTCTAATTTTTCTTTAACTAAGTTTTCTATTACTCTTTCTTTAAGAAGATGTTCAGCTCCATATATTTCAGGTGTTTCTGCAAGAATTGTACTACCTCCATTTGCAATCAATAAATCAGATGCATAACCAAGAGCTGGATTTGCAGTTATTCCTGAGTATGAATCAGACCCTCCACATTGTAAGGCAACAGCTAATTCTTTTACTGAAATTGATGTTCTTTTTATATTATTAGCTTTTGGTAACATATCTACAATCATGCGAGAGCATTTATTAATTATTTTTTTTGTTCCTCCTTCATCTTGTATATTTAAATAAACTACATTGCTGGATTTATTATTTTGAAATAGAGAAATCTGTGCACATTCACATCCTAAACCAATCACAAATACATAAGAAAAATTAGGATGATTTTTAAATCCTTCTATTGTTCTGTGAAAAGTAGACATTCCATAACCATTGGTATTCATCCCACAACCACTTGAGTGTTTTAAACAGACTGCACCATCTATACTTTCATAATTATTTTCTGATAAATAATTATTTATATTATCTGCAATCTTTTTAACAACAGTTGCTGAACAATTAACTGTACTTAAAAGACCGATGTAATTTCTAGTACCAATTTTTCCACTTTCTCTTTTGTATCCATCAAAACTCTTAGGAACTGAATGATCATAATTTAAATTTTTTTTTGTATAAATATTTTGTAAATTATTTCTTTGAAATTCAATAAAAGATAGATTGTGTTCGTGAACATGATCTCCAATTTTAATGTCCTTTATTGCCTCACCAATTATTTGACCATATTTGTAAATTTTTTCTCCTTTTTTTATTTCTTTAATTGAAATTTTGTGACCTTGAGGAATTTTATTACAACTTTTAATATTGTATGTTTCAATTATTGAATCTTTTGGAATTTCCATTGGACAAACTGCAATATTGTCTTGTTCACCTAGTTTTATAACTTGAAACATTAGTTTAATCTAATTAAGATTTATTTTTGTTTAATGCTATTCATTTTTTCAATAGAATCCTCATAACTTATTATTCCTGCATCAGATCCTAAACCAGTTGCGACTAAAGCTGAGGTAATAGTGGCAAATTTTAATGATTTTTCTAAATCAAACCCTTTAGCTAAAGCTGTGATCATACCTGCATCAAAAGCGTCTCCACATCCAGTAGTGTCTACTACATCAATATTAAATGCTGGAGTCTTTATATATTCGTCTTTATTTATAAATACAGATCCTTCTTCTCCAGTTGTAAAAACACAGTTTGTAGCTCCATTATCTATAAAAAATTTTGCAATATCCTTGGGATCAGTAAGTTTACTCATATCAATTGCTTCTTCAATACTAGGCATAAAATAATCTATGTATGGCAATAATGGTTTAACTATATTAAATGTTTGGTCATTAGTAGCTATTAAGTCAAAAGTAGTTATGCAATTATTTTCTTTAGCTTGTCTTAGCAACTCAACCGAAGCTGGTCCATCCATTTTATTTAATAATCCAGTACCCCCTAAATGTAAAACTTTACAATCAAAAATATTAAATTTTTCTTTTGCAGGGGGTAAAAAATGATCTGAAGCCCCTCTTAAGTGTAAAGCTGGCCTTTCTCCATTGGGACGAACATTTAAAATAGTTGAAGAAGTAGGTACGCCATCAATTCTTTGAAAAGCTGAAACATCTACACCAAATTTTTCTAATACAGAAAATACAAAGTCAGCTTTTTCATCATCTCCAACTGCTCCAACAGCTAAAGTTTTAAGTCCTAATTTGGCACAATCAATGATAGTTCCTCCTGCTGTTCCTGCAACAGTAAGTCTTAATTCTTCTATAAATTCAACATTGCCGCCATCAGGAATTTTTGAAATTGGTCTTCCTAAGACATCAAGAATATATAGACCTACAATACTGGCATCGTATTTTTTTTCTAACATCAAATTATTTTAATTGGCTTTCTATTTTTTTTAAATGCTTGATTGAAAGTTCTGTATACTTATCTTTAAACTCTTCAGCTTTTCCACCTCTAATACAAGCAAATGGATCAGAAACAGCTGGAATAAGTTCCATAGTCAAATAACCTGAAAAATTTATATCTTTTAAAGTTTGTAAAATAGGTAAAAAATTAGTGTGGCCTTCACCTGGGGCTGCTCTATTTGAATCAGCCATGTGAGTATGATTTAGTTTCGATCCAGTTTTTCTATAAGCTTCTGCAATATTTTTTTCATCTATTGACATATGAAATGTATCTCCATGAATACCAGCATTGCTTAAGTCTAATTGATCTAAAATATTTACTGCTTGATCAAGTCTATTAAAAAAATATGTTTCGTACCTGTTCCAGGGTTCGATTGAAATATTAACACCAAGTTGATTTGCGTATTCACCAACTTTTTGAATATTTTCTACTGCCCATTTGTGTTCTTCTTTTTCAGAAGCCAGTGGATGCATTTTTCCTACTGGAGAAGGGGCTACGATAAATGTTTCTGCCCCAACTTCTGCCGCCATATTTGCTATCTGCTTACAATAATTAATTGCATTTTCTCTTTGAGATTTTTCTGAATGTACCAAATCACGACCTTCCATAAATATAGAACATATAGAACTTACTTTTATTCCATTATCGTTATTAATTTTATTAACTTCGCTAAAGTCATACCATTCAGGTTCTCCAACAAGTTCAATTGCATCATAACCATATTTGGCTACTCTTGATGATTGAGTTGCGTAATCCTCGCCTGTATATACAATAGTATTATAAGAATATTTAAATCCCATGCTAATTGACTTTCAAAAAATTATAATTCAACATTAGTTTTCTCCCATTGGCGTGATTTCCCAGAATTAATAACTGCCTCACAAACTTTCTGAGTTTGTAAAGCATTTCTAAAATCAGGTTGAGCTTTTTTCTCAGAATCAACAGAAGCTAAAAAGTCTGCAACACCATGAGTAAAAGAATGCTCAAAACCAATGTTTAACCCTGGTACCCACCACTTATCCATATAAGGTTGGTCTCCATCAGTAACATGAATATCTCTCCAACCTCTAACTATTGATTCGTCACCATGATCAAAATATTTTAATCTGTGCAAATCATGTAAATCCCATGATATAGATGAATTTTCACCATTAATTTCAAAAGTGTAAAGAGCTTTATGTCCTCTTGCATATCTAGTTGACTCAAAAATTGCTAAAGATCCATTTGAAAATTTTGCCAAAAATGCGCAAGCATCATCAATTCCAACTTTTTCTAACTTACCAGTAATATTATGTTGTCTCTCTTTAATAAATGTTTCTGTCATTGCACTAACTTCAACTATTGATCCATTCAACCACATAGCAGTGTCAATACAGTGTGCTAATAAATCTCCAGTTACACCACTTCCAGCTACATTTACATCTAGTCTCCACAATCCTTCTCCACCTTGAGGTAATTCACTTGAAATAGTCCAATCTTGAAGAAAATTT
>MDTE01014164.1_pt1 | contig 14930 bp, 12 predicted proteins | sample 811231 | NCBI WGS metagenome assembly MDTE01 (sample SAMN05326651, study PRJNA326480) | marine metagenome | isolation source: seawater | place: Indian Ocean: Red Sea | collected 2010 | reverse complement strand
CAAAAATCTTCTTAATAATCTTGAGGAAATTAGAAAGTCTAGAGGATTAACTCAACAGGAGCTTTCAGAGGCTGCTGAGGTATCCAGAAAAAGCATTAATGCTATTGAGAATGGAATTTATGTTCCTTCAACTGTTCTTGCACTAAAAATTGCGAAGACTCTCAATTGTAATGTTGGAGATTTATTTAAACTACCTTCTTAGTACTATGCAAAACAAAATAAGAATTTTAATATTATTAATATTATTAAACAATTTTTTTTACGGAAAAACAAAAGATGATGTTAATGTAAAAAAAGTTTACACCACTGTAAAAATAAATAAGGCAAATGCTCCCACAATAGATGGACTATTAAATGAGCCTATTTGGGATAGTAGTAAATGGGGTGGAGATTTCATTGAATTTGAGCCTGACAATAATACGAATCCTAGTCAAGAAACAAAATTTAAGATCTTATATGATAATGAAAATCTTTATATAGCTATTAGGGCTTTTGATTCTGAGCCGAAGAAAATAATTAGTAGATTATCTAGAAGAGATGATTTAAATAGTGATTTTGTCGTTGTTGCTTTTGATAGCTACTATGATTTAAGAACTGCATTTATGTTTGGTGTTGGAGCGGGTGGTAGTAAATCCGATTGGATTGCTTCAGATAATGGAGAAAATGAAGATTCCTCTTGGGACCCAATATGGGAAGTAAAAACTTCAATTGATGATTTAGGATGGAATGCAGAGATGAAAATACCTTTAAATCAACTTAGATTTAAAGGTGGAAATAATATTATTTGGGGATTTAATATTATGAGATCTATTCATCGAATAAATGAAAAATCATTATGGGATCATGTTCCAGTAAACTCACCTGGATGGGTAAGTGAAAGTGGAGAGCTGGACGGATTAGATATTGAATCTAAAAAGCAAGTCGATATTCGTCCATTTATAACTACCTCATTAAACACATATGAAAGTGATACAAACAACCCCTATAGAGATGGAAGGGATACTAATTTTGATGGAGGGTTAGATGCTAAGTTTGGAATTACAAATGATTTGATTTTAGATTTAACTTTTAATCCTGATTTTGGACAGGTTGAGGCTGATCCATCTGTAATTACGCTAGATGGTTTCGAAATTTTCATGCAGGAAAAAAGACCATTCTTTGTAGAAAGCAAAAATATTTTTGACTATAGTTTTGGTCCACAGAATGACAATCTATTTTTTTCTAGAAGAATTGGCAAGGCTCCAAGTGGATCACCAAGTTTAAATTCAGGTGAATACTACAATTCACCTCAGTTTACCAAAATAATAGGTGCAGCTAAATTTTCTGGAAAAACAGAAAATGGATGGTCTATTGGAGTGCTTGAGAGTGTAACAGCTAATGAATATGCTAATATTAGCGATGGAGAAAATACAAGAAGAGAGAAGGTTGAACCACTTACAAATTATTTAGTTACCAGAATTCAAAAAGACTTTAATGATAACAATACTTTTGTTGGTGGAATTTTAACATCTACAAATAGATCTGAACTCCCTGATAATTTAAATTTCCTTCATAAATCTGCTACAACAGCGGGTATAGATTTCAAACATCAATGGAACAACAGAAACTATTATTTTGAAGGAAAATTTATTGGAAGCAAGGTAAAGGGAAGTGAAGAATCTATATATAGAACCCAAACATCAATCACACATTTATTTCAAAGAGCTGATGCAACTCACATAGAGGTTGATCCAACTAAAACTAGCTTAACAGGAACAGGAGGGGTATTTATGATTGGCAAACAAGGAGGCGGACATTGGACATATGACCTTGGATTTGATTGGCATTCCCCAGAGTTGGAGTTAAATGATTTAGGCTTTTTAAAACAAGCTGATCGTAAGACTCAGTTTGCAAATGTTTCATATAGGAGCTTAACCCCGAAAGGAAATGTTAGAGATTTTGATATTAGATTTGAGCAGTTTTCAACTTATGATTTTGAAGGTAATCATAACCGAACACAGTATCAGTTAAGTAGCGGAATTAGTTTTAAAAACAATTATAGAATTAATATCGGAGGGGCACATAAGCCAAGAATTTATATAAATACTTTTTTACAAGGTGGACCTAGATGGAAATTTAATGAAGAGAATTATATGTACACATATATAATGAGTGATGAAAGTAAAAAATTAAGAGGTATAATTGGAGCTGTTTATTCACAGGCAAAACAAAATAATTTTTCGTTATTTAAACTAGAGACTCGTTTAACTTATTCTCCATCTAATAAACTACTGTTTTCGATAAATCCTGAGTATGTATACAATCCAAATAAAACACAATATGTTACTACTGTAAATTATGATGGTTCTAATAAATACATTTTAGCTAGTTTGGATAGTCATATGTTAATGAGTGCAATAAGACTAAACTATACTGTGAATCCAGAATTTACTATTCAATATTATGGACAACCTTTTATTTTTAGAGCTAAATATAATAAGTTTAAATACGTTACAAATCCTACTGCTGATAATTTAAATAATAGATTTAATCTTTATAATGAGAATCAAATAGATTTTACAAATAATTATTACAATATTGATCATAATCTTGATGGAACTTCAGACTACGAATTTTATAACCCTAATTTTTCTACAGTACAGTTTAGATCAAATTTAGTTGTACGATGGGAATATAGAAGAGGATCAGAATTGTATTTTGTTTGGACACAAGGGTTAAATACCTTTATTGATACCTCAGAAAGCTTGGTAGATGGAATTGGTCTTGGATTGAAAGATAAACCAGAAAATACATTTTTAATCAAGGCAACATTTAGTTTAGGTAACTAAAAAAATAAGTATAAACAAAACCAATATAAAATAAAAAAATATAAAATTTAACAAGCAATTAACAGGAGAATTTCAAACTTTTATAGATATTTGTTTTGCCAAAATAAAATGGATATAACTAATTTTAAAAAAAAATTAAAAAAAAATTAATGGTAAGTATAAAGAAACTTCATAAATCTTATAAAATGGGAGACTCTAGCCTCCATGTACTAAAAGGTATAGATTTAAATATTAAGGAAGGAGAGATGGTTGCGATTATGGGGTCTTCTGGATCTGGAAAATCAACTCTATTAAATATCATTGGAATTCTTGATGAGCATGATAAAGGCGATTATACATTAGATGGTGTAGAGATAAGAAATTTAGATGAAAAGAAAGCTGCCCAATATAGAAATAAGTTTTTAGGCTTTGTATTTCAATCATTTAATTTAATAACCTTTAAGAATGCATTAGAAAATGTTGCACTTCCTCTATATTATCAAGGATTATCAAGAAAGGAAAGGCAAGAAAAAGCTTTATTCTATTTAGAAAAGGTTGGGCTTAAAGATTGGGCATCTCATCTTCCAAATGAATTATCTGGTGGTCAAAAACAAAGAGTCGCTATTGCTAGAGCATTAGCATCTCAGCCTAAAGTTTTATTAGCAGATGAGCCTACTGGCGCATTAGATTCAGCAACATCTGCTGAAATAATGCAATTTTTACAACAATTAAATGACGAAGGAAGGACTTTACTTATTGTAACGCATGAGACAGATATTGCAAATATGTGTAAGAGAATAGTAAAATTAAAGGATGGAATTATTATGGAGGATAAAAAAGTTAAACAAGTAAGGTGTTAGAAAATGATTGATCTTGGATTTTTTAGAGAAATTTTTCAAAGTATTAATAAGAACAAGTTAAGAACTCTTCTTTCGGGCTTTACTGTTGCATTTGCTATTATGCTTTTTGCCATTTTATTTGGAGTAGCTAATGGATTACAGAATTCTTTTAATTCGGAGTTTGCAGGAGATGCAAGTAATTCAATTTTTATTTTTTCTGGAAGAACAACAAAAGCTGTTGAAGGGCTACAAGTAGGAAGAGAAATCAAATTTGATAATGATCTATATAAAACCATAAAGAAGGAGTTTAAGGATGAGGTTGAGTTTATAAGTGGAAGAGTTTACAAAAATTTAACAGCTTCATATAATGATGAGAAAAGTAGTTATACAATAAGGGCGGTTAATCCTGATCATCAATTTATTGAAAAAACTGACATTATTAAGGGAAGGTATATCAATCAGCTTGATATTAAGCAAAAAACAAAGAATATTGTTATAGGAAAACTAGTATGGGAAGATTTATTTAATGGAGAAGATCCTATAGGAAAATATATAGACCTTAGTAAGATAAAATATAAAGTAGTAGGATTGTATATAGATAAGGCTGAAGGGTCAGACAGTAATGAAGAAAGAATCATCTATATGCCAATTAGTACTGCTCAACAAATCTATGGAAGTAATGATTATATCGATCAAATTAATTTAACATTTAATAAATCGATGTCAGCAGAAGATGCTATAGCATTTAATAATAGACTTGTCAAGAGAATTAAAGAGATTTTCTTAGTTGCACCTGAAGATCAGGCTGCTATTAGAACAAGAAATCAGGCTGAGGAAATGAAAAATGTATCGCAATTTAATGCTGTTCTTTCAATTTTAGTATTGATTATTGGATTTGGAACATTAATAGCAGGGATTGTAGGAATTAGTAATATCATGATTTTTATTGTTAAAGAAAGAACAAAGGAGATAGGTATTAGAAAAGCTTTAGGAGCCCCTCCAAATTCTATAGTTCGTCTTATAACTTTAGAATCAGTAATTATTACTGCAATAGCTGGTTATATTGGATTATTAGTTGGAGCTGTTGTATTAGATTCAATGAAAGATACGTTAAAAGAATATTGGATAACAGACCCTGGCGTAAGTACTAATTTAGTTGTAGGGGCAGGAGTACTATTAGTTATAGCTGGTTTAATTGCAGCATATGTTCCTGCTAAACGTGCTTCTAGAATTAAACCTATTGTAGCATTAAGAGATGAATAATTATGTTTAGATTTTTGTTTGACATAGATACCTGGCAAGAGCTTTCAGAAAGCTTAACCAAAAACAAGATTAGAACGATTATAACTATGATTGGTGTCTGGTGGGGAATACTACTTTTAATTGCTTTATTAGGTTCAGCACGTGGAATAGAAAACAAGTTTAATGTTCAATTTGGAGATTATGCTACTAATAGCGTATTTATTTGGGGGCAATCTACAAGTATGCCATTTAAAGGATATCAAGAAGGTAGAGCTCCTAGATTAAAATTTTCTCACATTGATAAAATTAGAAATAATGTTCAAGGTATAAAATTCTTGCTACCACGTAATTCAAGACAAGCACAAGTAGTTAGAGGGGTTTTGTATGCTGGATTTGGAATTCTTGGAGACTTCCCTTTATTAGACAAAATTCAAAAAAAGAATTTAACAAGTGGGAGATTCCTTAATCAGAATGATATTGATCAAAGAAAAAAGGTAGCAGTTATATCAACTGATGCCTATGAACAGTTATTTGAAAAGGATGAAAATGCAATAGGAGAATATGTTGAAATTGATGAAATAAGTTTTAAGGTAATTGGTGTATTTAAACAGGGAGATTTTGATTTTGGAGGACAGATTCATATCCCTTTTACAACTTTTCAAAAAGTTTATAATCAAGGAGATAATATTGGATGGATGACCGTCACCGGACAAGATGGTTATGATATTTTACAAGTTGAAAAAGATGTTAAATTATCATTAAAGAATTTAAATTTTGTTCATCCGGATGATAATAGAGCTTTTGGAAGTTTTAACCTTGGCGAATTATTTAAAAGATTTGAAGGATTTTTACTAGGAATGCAATTTCTTACTTGGTTTGTTGGAATTGCGACACTAATTGCAGGAGTATTTGCCATTGGTAATATATTACTAATAACTGTAAAAGAAAGAACAAAGGAAATAGGAATTAGAAGAGCAATTGGCGCAACTCCTTTTGAAATTAGAAGACAAATAGTATTGGAATCAGTTGTATTAACTACTATAGCTGGAATACTTGGAATAATATCAGGTGGATTTATATTGATGGGTGTTGATTCTGCAGTAGGTCAAGGACCAGATTCAGTATTAGTAAATGCCTCAGTTTCTATATTTATTGTTTTTGTTGCCTTAATAATACTTGTTATTTTTGGATCATTAATAGGTTTAATTCCAGCAACAAGAGCAACGATTATAAAACCAATAGATGCTTTAAGAGAAGAATAAAAAATAAAATAATAATATTATGAAAGGAAAATTAAAATATTTAGTAATTGCAGTTATAGTTGGATCTTTAATGACTGTTTTATGGTATTTCAGTAAAGCTAATGCCAGTGAAATAATTGAATATGAAACTGAAAAACCATTTTATACTTCTATTGTAAAAGAAGTTGTTGCTACTGGTAAATTAAATCCTGAAGATGAAATTGAATTGAAACCCCAGGTAAGTGGTATTATAGACAAAATACTAGTAGAGGAAGGAGATATAGTTCAAAGAGGAGATTTAATTGCTAGAATTAGAGTTGTTCCTAATGAACAGGCGTTAATTAGTGCTAATAGTAGAATTAACTCTGCAAGATTATCATATAATAATTCAAAAACTTTATTTGATAGGAGTAAAAAATTATTTGATAAAGGAGTTATTTCAAAACAAGATTTTGAAAACTCTGAGCTTTCAATGCAGCAATCAAAGGAATCATTAACTCAAGCTCAAAATGATTATAAAATTATAAAACAAGGAACTTTAACAGGAGGAAGCTCAGCTAACACAAACATATTAGCACAAATTTCTGGGACTATTCTTGAAATTCCAGTAAGGGAAGGAGATCAAGTTATAGAGAGCAATAATTTTAATGCAGGGACAACAATAGCTACAGTCGCAGATATGACCATTATGATATTTGAGGGGCAGGTAGATGAAACAGAAGTTTCTAAGATTGAAGAAGGTTCTGAAATTAAAGTAATATTAGGAGCTTTGGAAGAAGAAGAATTTAATGCAAAATTAACGTTTGTAGCACCTAAAGGAATAGAACTTGCAGGAGCAGTACAATTTAAAATAAAGGCTAATGTAACTATTCCACAAAATGTAAATGTAAGAGCAGGCTATAGTGCTAATGCAATTATAGAAACAGGTAATAAGGAAAATATTTTATGTATCAAAGAGTCTTTATTACAATTTAATAGAATTACAGACAAACCTTTTGTTGAAATTAAGCAAGAAGATGGTACATATAAGGCAAAGAATGTTGTAATCGGAATTTCTGACGGTATTAATGTTGAAGTATTACAAGGAGTTACAAGAAATGATGAAATAAAGGTTTGGAATATAATAGCAGATGAAACAGTAGTAGAGGAAGATGAAAGAGATCAAGAAGAAACAGCTGAAGATATGACTGACTAATTTTAATTTTAAAAATTAATATTTATGAAAAGTAAAATTTTACTAATAGCAATTATGGTCTATGGACAATCAATTTTTGCTAACACAAAAGTTTGGACTCTTGAGGAATGTGTTACTTATGCTTTAGAGAATAATATTTCAATACTACAGGCAAGAAACAGCATCTTATCTAATGAGCAAGATGTAATTAGTGCAAAAGGAAATTTTATGCCTGGGATTAGTTCTAATATTTCTGGATCTATGAGTGTAGGTAAGGTAGAATTATATCAGGGGGAATTTGCTGATAGAGAATTTTATTCATCAAGTTTAGGAATAGGTCTCTCTCAAAATATTTTTAATGGATTTAGAAATATTAATCTTTTGAATCAGAGCAAACTAACACTTGAAAAAAACAAATATGAATTAGGGAGACTAAGAGATGATATTGCCTTGAATGTAGCCAATGTTTATCTAAATGTTTTATTTAATAAGGAGAATTTAGAATTGGCAAGATCTCAATATGAATTTTCATTACTACAGCTAAATCAGGTAGAGGCTCTTGTTGAATCAGGAGTTGAACCTGAATCTACATTGATTGACGCACAAGCTACACTTAGTATAGATAGTCAGAATTTAACGATTGCTGAAAACAATCACGAATTGGCATTACTAAATTTATCTCAACTTCTTCAAATACCTTTTGAAGGTTTTGATGTCGCAGTAATTGAAATTGATGTCCCTTCTGAAAATATAATGTATAAAGATATTAGACCTATTCTTAATTATGCGTTAGAAAATAGAAATGAAATAAAAGCAGCTGAAAGTGATATAGAAATAGCAAAATTAAATACCAAAATTTCTAAAAGTGCATATTTACCTAATATCTCTCTTGGATATGGGTTTAATGCTGCTGCTAATTTTTCAAATCTAACTGATGATGACCCATTTATTGACCAAATTGATGAGAATAAGGGTCATTCTGTTAATATGAATATTTCCATTCCTATATTTAACAGAAATCAAACTAGAGCTGGAGTTAATAAATCAAAAATTTTAGAAAACACTAGTAATTTAGCTCTTGAACAAGCTAAATTAAACTTAGAATCTAGTATTCAAAGAGCATTTACTGATGCTAAGGCAGCTTTAAAGTCATATCAAGCATCCCAAAAATCTTTAGAGGCCCAACAACTCGCATTTGACAATTCAAAAGAGAGATATGATTTGGGCGCACTAAATTCATTTGATCTTGAACAAGCCAGACTAAGATTGTTAAATGCAAAATCATCACTTATTAATTCAAAGTATGATTTTATTTTTAAAACTAAAGTTTTAGACTATTATACAGGAAAACTATTTAATTAATTGGCTTATATATTAAATATAGAAACCTCTACCACTAATTGTTCAGTTGCAATTTTTAATGAATTAAATCTAGTAGAATACATAGAGGAGAATACAGAAGATTATTCTCATTCAACATCATTGCATGTGTTTATAGACTCTATATTAAAAAAATCAAAAATAAGTGCAAAAGAATTATCAGCAGTTTCAGTCGGTAAAGGACCTGGATCTTATACTGGGTTAAGAATAGGCGTTGCTTCAGCCAAGGGGTTATGTTATGGTTTAGATATTCCATTAATAGCAGTTGATACATTAGAAGTATTATCTAAGAATGTATTGGATCAGGGAATTGTAATACCTTGTTTAGATGCTAGAAGAATGGAAGTATATTCTGCAGTTTTTGATAAAAAAAATAAAAGAATTAGAGAAACTAAAGCTGAAGTGTTAAATCAGCATTCCTTTAAAAATTATTTAGATATGGATGAAGTTTTTTTTATTGGAAATTCAAATAATAAAATAAAAGGTATTATTAACCATAAAAATGCAAATTTTCTTGATGATATATTCCCTTCTGCAAGACAAATGGGGATACTATCATTTAATAAATTTAAATCAAATCAGTTTGAAGATTTAAATAATTTTGAACCCTTCTACCTAAAAGATTTTATAGGCACTAAATGGCAGCCTAATTCATAAGTTGCAATGCTTCCTTAACTGTCTTAACGGGCATTTTACAAGCTTTTTTAACACATACATATATGAATGTTTCTCCTTCTACATGTCTATTTTTAAGCAGGGGTAAAGAATTTTCAGTTAATGAACCAATAACAATTTTATTTGGAAGATAATTATCATTTAATTCATTTATTTTTTGAATTGCTTTTTCACCTACAATAGCAACTTCATAAAAATTATTTTTAAAATTTAATATCAAATCAAGCCAATTTGAAAATCCACGCGGATAAACTTCTATTTGGTCTATAATATTTTTTACCATTGAATGTGATGCATTTAAATAATTTTCATTATCAAAATAGTGGGATAATTTAAATAAGTTCTTAGCCATTATGGAATTACTAGAGGGTATTACATTGTCTCTAAATTCAACAGTTCTAGAAATAAGCTTGTCATCCAATTTTGATGTAAAGAAAAACATGTTTGTTTCCGAATTATAAAAATTTTCAATGCTATATCGCATCAAATCATTAGAAATATTTAACCACTTTTCTTCTAAAGTATTTTCATATAAATTAAGAAAGGCTTTTATTACAGCAGCATAATCTTCAAGGTATCCATTTATAGTACTTTTTCCATCTTTATGTGTATGATATAATCCTCCATCACTTTTAATCATATTTGCTACTATAAATTCAGCACATGTATTTGCTACATCAAGAAATTTATCATCCTTGAATACTCTGTATGCATCAACAAATCCATTGACCATTAATCCATTCCATGATGTTAAAATTTTATCATCAATACCTGGCATATCTCTTTTTTCTCTAGCATTAATTAATGTTTTTTTCCACTGATTTTTTTTATGATAAAACACCTCTTTTGATAATCCATTAGATTCTATAAATTCTAGGTCTGATTTATTTTTGATTAATACATAATTTTCATCCTCCCAATATCCATATCTGTTTATGTTATAATAATCAGCAAAATATTTAAATTCTTCTTTAAGAAGTGTTTTTAATTCTTCTTCACTCCATGTGTAATATGCCCCTTCTTTTTCTTGCCCATCGCTATCTTTACTATCAGCATCAATTGATGAATAGAATGCACCACTTGAATTTGTTAATTTTTTCAATACAAAATTTGTAGTTTCATTGACTATTTCTTTATATAATTCATCTTTTGTAATTAAATATGCATCTGCATAGAGACTAATTAATTGGGCATTATCATATAACATTTTCTCAAAGTGAGGAATATGCCATTTATCATCAGTTGAGTATCTAGCAAATCCTCCTCCGATTTGATCATAAACTCCTCCAAATGCCATTTTCATTAAAGTATTGTTGACTAAATTTAATGCATTCTCATCATTATTTTGATATGCATGTCTTAACAATAAATGAATGTTATTTGGCATCATAAATTTTGGTGCACCTAAGAATCCACCATTAATTGTATCTATTTTACTTTTTAAACTCTCAATATATTTTTTTAAATCTATAGATTTAAAATCTTGAAAACTTTCTGATGTACTCACTATATCCAGAGCTTTTATGCCTTTCTCAAGTGTGTCGGCATATGCAATGAATCTTTCAGGCTCTTTATTATATATGTCAGAAATTTGAGTTAAAGCATTAATCCACTGGTCTTTAGAAAAATATGTCCCACCCCATATAGGCCTCCCATCTGGAAGTGCAACTATATTTAGAGGCCATCCACCACTCCCAGTCATTAGCTGTACTGCATTCATGTAGACTTGATCTACATCTGGCCTTTCTTCTCTATCAACTTTAATTGAAATATACTTTTCATTCATTAAACTAGCCACTATTGAATCTTCAAAACTTTCTTCTTCCATTACATGACACCAATGACAAGAAGAATATCCAATACTAATAATTACTAATTTATCTTCTTTTTTAGCTTGTTCTAAATACTTGTTATCCCATGGGTTCCAGTCTACAGGATTATAAGCATGTTGAAGTAGGTATGGACTACTTTCATTTACTAAATTATTACTCATTTTTGATTTTTTTTCATTGCAAGAGTTAAACATAATTAGTAGTAACAAAAAAAAGGGAAAAACTTTTTTCATATATTCAAAAGTACAAAATGAATTTTTTATCCATTAATTGCTTCTACAACCTCTACTTTACCTTTAAGCATTCGTTTTAGCATAGTTTCAATGCCATTTTTTAATGTTATTGTTGATGACGGACATCCACTACAAGCCCCTTGAAGAATAACACTAACAGATTTCGTTTTTTCATCATACGATTTAAACAGAATATTTCCTCCATCAGATGCAACAGCAGGCTTAATATATTCATCTAGAATAGATATTATTTCTTTTGAAGTTTCATCTAAATTTTCGTTTTCAACTATAGGTTCTTTTTTAAAATTTTTAGTAATAATTTCATTTCCAGCTTCAAGATAATCCTTTATAAAATTTCTTATGGTTAATGTTATTTCATCCCATGACGAAACATCATATTTTGTTATTGAAATAAAATTTTTATCAATAAAAACACTTTTAACAAATGGAAAATTAAATAATTTAATTGCTAGTGGTGATTCTTCACATTCATCTATAGAATTAAACTCTATTTGAGTATCTACTAGTTTTTTATTTGCCACAAATTTTAATACTGCTGGATTTGGTGTACTTTCAGAATATATACTAATAGGATTTTTATTAGAATGACTAGTTTCATTAATAACACTATTTCCTAGATTGAGATAGTTTTCTATTTTTTTTGCAACTTCATCTTGAACTTCTTGCCATTCAATAATATTAAACCTTTCAATTGCAATAAAATTTGAGGATATGTATACCTTTTTTACAAATGGATAATAGAATAATTCTTTTGCTAATTGTGAATTGATAGCCTCATCAATATTATTAAATTCATAGCTCTCATGGTTTGTAATAAATTGATTTATTTCAAATTTTACTATGAATTTATTTTTGGTTTCACAGACAGAAACTATGTAATTACTCATATTATATTTTTGACAAAAGTAATAAAATGTAGTATATAGTTAAAATGAATTACTTGGTATAGTTTCTTATAAAATTTATATATTTGAACGATTTAAATTCCTAAATGCTTATTTTTTTATTACAATAGGTTATTTTAAGAATTATTAGGTTTATGGATATAAGAATACGGTTACTTTGCATCAGTTTATTTTTTGCTATTTTTTTTAATGCAAATGCTCAAGAGGGTCTACCTATATATTCAGATTATTTAACTGATAACTATTATCTTTTATATCCTTCAATGGCAGGAGTTTCTAATTGTGGGAAGGTAAGAGTAACAGGAAGGAAGCAATGGTTTGACCATGAAAAAGCTCCTGAATTACAGACAATTAGTGTAAATACTAGAATTGGAGATTCTAGATCAGCAATAGGAGCAATTGCATTTAATGATGTAAATGGTTATCATTCTCAATCAGGGGCCTACTTAACATATGCTCATCACATTTTATTTTCCAGGAGTGAATTAGATCTAGACATGCTGTCATTTGGTATTAGTGCTGGAATGATACAGTATAAATTAGATGAAACATCGTTTTTAGCAGGAGGATTTGATCCAATTATTGCAGGTATAGAACAAAGCGCCACTGATTTTAATATTGATTTTGGGTTTTCTTATCAATATTTAGAATTTTATGCACATGCCTCGATCAAAAATTTACTTAATAATGATGGAATAAATTTTAATGAACAGGGGTTGAGTTATAACAATTTGAGAACATATTTGTTTTCAACTGGATATTTATTTAGCGATAGTTCAAACACTTGGAACTATGAACCATCATTTATGTTTGCATATAAAGATGCTACCCAAGAAACATTTCTTGATACAAACTTTAAAATATACAGAGAAACTGATTTTGGTAGAATATGGGCTGGTTTATCATATAGAAGAAGTTTTGATGGAGCAGAATACTTAAATTCTGAAAACCAAATAAAATCCCAAAAATTAGAGTATATAACACCATTATTGGGATTAGAGTTTAATAGCTTCGTTTTTGCATATAACTATTCCTATCAATCCAATTCTATAGTATTTGACAATGGAGGCTATCATCAGATCACTTTAGGATTTAATTTTGGATGTAGAAAAGAGAAATATGATTGTGAGTGCCCTTGGATAAAATAATCTAAAAATCCAATAGCTTTATTTCTGAATTTATATTTACAGTTTTTTTAATTGTTTGTGTACTCCCATTAGCATATACAATGTTTTTACAACTATTGTCTAATGTATTTTCTAGTTTATTTTCACATAACATTTTTTTTATTTGTTTTACTATGGCCTGATTTGGATTTTGAATATTTATTTTTTTAGGCAATATTTTTTTAATTAAAGGAATAAGAAAATGATAATGAGTACAGCCTAGTACTAGTTGATCAATATTAAAGTCAATCATTGGGGTTAAATATGATAATAATAGTTGTTTTGTTGCTTTTTTATTTAAATCTCCATTTTCAATAATATCAACAAGTCCAAATCCAATTTGTTCATGAATTTCAAAATTTTTTATATGTTGATTTGAAGTTTGATAAAAAACATTACTTGATAGTGTTTTTTCAGTAGCTAAAACCCCTATTACACCAGTTTTTGTGCTAAGTAGAGCAGGTTTAATAGCAGGCTCAATTCCAATGATTGGGAGTGAAAAAGATGCTCTTATTTCATTTACTGCATTTGTAGTAGCTGTATTGCATGCTATAACGATTATTTTACAGCCCATTTTAATTAGACAAGAAGTGTTTTTTATACTTAGTTTTATAATTTCTTCTTTAGATTTATTACCATAGGGACAGTTCTTATTATCTGCTAAATAAACGATATTTTCATTGGGGAGCATTTTATTTATTTCATTTAAAATAGAAAGGCCACCAATGCCAGAATCAAACATGCCTATAGGAGATGTATTCATAATTTTAAATAAAAAAAAGCTGTCTTGTTAAAGGACAGCTTTTAAATAAATTAAACAAATAATATTCTATTAAAATCCTAATTCTCTTTTAACATCTTCAAGCAGGTCTTTACCATCAGCTAAAATAACACCTTGACCTTGTGTAGAATCTAATACATAGTCAAACCCTTGAGCTTTTGCAACTTTAACGATTGCTGCTTGTGCTTTTTCAGTAATAGGTTTTAATAAGTCAAACTCCTTCTTTTGTAGTTCTTGCTGAGCTTGGCTTTGGTATTGACGAATACTTTGTTCCATCCCCTGAACCTCTTGTAATCTTCTAGCATTTTCCTCATCAGTTTGAGTAGATGCTTCAGTATCATATTGTTTAACTTTGCTTTGTAATTCTGCAGCCATAGTTTGAATATCATTCTCATATGTCTTAGCTAGTTTTTCAAGCTCAGCTTTTGCCTCATTCATTTCTGGCATAGATGATACTAATTCAGTACTATTAATGTGAGCTACTTTGCTTTGTGCATTAATGACAAAACTAAACGTGACACATAAAATCAATAATAAAATCTTAATTTTTTTCATTTGTATATTTGTTTCAGTTATTATTATTATTATTATTATTTGTAAAGGTACTATCTTTTACCTTTCTTGAAGCAAGAAT
>MDTE01167239.1_pt1 | contig 14931 bp, 14 predicted proteins | sample 811231 | NCBI WGS metagenome assembly MDTE01 (sample SAMN05326651, study PRJNA326480) | marine metagenome | isolation source: seawater | place: Indian Ocean: Red Sea | collected 2010 | reverse complement strand
TCCGTAATCTTCCTGTGTCTTACGCCGTGACGCACTCCGTTTGCGTGACGCTCCATTTGTCGCCGGTTCCACCAGGCTGGACTTGCGTCCGCTTAAGTAGAGTACGGCATACACTCTGTTCAAGTGTGACCGCCTAGGCTCCAAGAGCAGAACGGTTCACGGACCGCTACCCAGGACAGCTGTTGACCCAAGGTAGACATTTCCAGGGGTCACTGTCACTAGGCCAGAGCCGTCGCGAATTGCCGGCACTTTCTCGTGTGCCTATATTTCGTGCCTGCGAGGAGGACATCGGATGGGGAAAATGATACGCGGCTATCCGGCAACATCGGATCGCTCGAGAGGGTGGCTCCGCTACCTTTATCGCAAGGCGACGACGCCCGACGATTGGGACAAGAACGGCCAGCCGCACCCGCACTGGGACGACGTGACCAACGAGCCGTTGGCGTCATGGCACCGCATGGATTTGGTGAGAACCAGTTTTGCGATGCCGCTGTTGGCGAACCGCACCCCGGCATGGCGCGAAGTCTATGGCCGCATCCTGGACGAATTGGTCACTCGATTCACCAGTTACTGGATGGCCAAGGACTGGCTCGATCAGATCGGCGACGATCCGAAACGTGATCAGTACCCGGAGGAATGGTACCGGGTCTTGATCCCGCCGTTCCTTCGCGGCAACTATGACGTGCCCGGCTGGACTGCCAACGGTGTCGAGCCGTGGGGCCTGCAAAATGACCCAATTGCCGCCGACGGCGCGCTGTTCATCAAGGGTGATTTCCTGATGGTGCTGGGTTTCCATCTCTATGTCACCGGCGACGAGAAGTGGAACCGGCCCTTTGACATGATTCGTAACGGCGCCGACACGTTCTCCTGGACCCATACGGGGATCGCCGAGTACCTGTTCTCGCAGATGGCCAAACGGCCAGAGGGGATACACTGCGAGAACACCAAGATCTGGCCCATGTGAATGGTCCGCGCGGGGCTCGGTCTGGGCCTCCACGACGCGCTCTACGGCAGCGATTTTCTGCCTGCCTTCGATGCCTTTTGGGATTATGCGAAACGGCACTACAACCGCATCGAGGGTGGCAAAATTCTTGGCTCACCTACGATGTACTACGACCCGTTGATACCCTGCTACCATCCTATCGGTGAAGCTCACAACTTTTCGTTTGGCACGGCCCACGGTGTGATGCCGTTGTACCTTGATGACGCGCGTGCGCTGTATGAAGACGCCATCAATAAATTGAAGTGGCGCGAGATGGCCTTTAGCGGATCTGAAAACGGAGATGGGGAGGCTGACGGGGATCCGATGGCGTCATTCGTCCTACTGATGGGTCAGTTCCTGGCCCGCGAATTCGGCGATGAGGCCCTCCACGCAAAGCTCAAGATCCGTTCAGACGCTCAAGACGAACCGAACTGGGATCCCGAGACCGGTGAACTCACGTGGCGATTCGGGCTCGACGAGCCGCATCCGAGAGGTCAAATGAACGCGACCGCCGCCCTGGCCGATGCGGCGGGGCCCAGTGCCTGGGCCGATTTGATTCAACGGCCGCATCAGCAGAGATTCCTGGAGCCGACGGTCCATGGCGTCGATTTTCCCAAGGTCTGCCTGTCCCAGGCGAGCTACGACGCCGAGCGGCGGCTGCTGGCGATCGCAACGGACGCCGGCGCACCCAACGCGGCGGGAGAACCGACGACATTCCGCATCACCAATGTCGATCCGGATCGCTGCACCATTGAGGCCGACGGCGTGATGTCGGACAGATGGCGCGCTGTCGAAGGGGATATAGAAGTCTCGACCACAGTCGGTGAGCACACTTTTGTCGTCCGCTTGAACTGAGCCGGGTGTTCGGCACCCAGGGCCGCACGCCACTTCCACTCCTGGCTAAATCGAGCCAATTACGTAGGCCAGAGAAAGCATCAGCTTAACGGTGAACAGCAGACGTTTAGCCCGACTCTGTCTGGTTAACCCCGGAAAGCGGAGAAGAACACGGCTTGTATTCGGAGACGGATTCTGGTTTCGGCGCACGCTGTATATCGGGTCACTGTTTCATTCCCGGAGGCATAACATATTGCCAAGGTTTTGATTGCTGCCCTACCCTGAAGCAGCTTAGTTGCCCTCCCTCGTCAACTGGGGACTGGGAGTATGCTCGCCGAGGCACCGAACCAGATTTGGATGGTGATGAACCATGGCCGAAATAGCCACGGACAAAGAAGTCCGTGAAAGAATCGAGGATTGGTCGCCAGAGGTTCCAATAAAAGAACCTCCCGTTTTCGTCTGGCCGCCCAGACCAAGGGCTTTCATGAAGTATGTCTTCGGATATCCGGGCTACTTTCTGCCCCGCAACATTCAGTACATGATTCTTGCGCTTCTCACTTGGTTCTATCTGACCCCCGATATGGCGACCATGAAGACGTTCCAGCTCGACTGGATCGCGTGGATTTATGGGCGCAACCTCGCCTTGATGTTGCTTGTCTTTGGCGGCTGGCACCTGCGCTTTTATGTATTCAAGGCTCAAGGCACCGCATACAAGTTCAACAAGAGCTGGCCGGAGCCGAAACATCGGCGCTTCCTTTTTGGGCACCAGGTCCGGGACAACATGTTCTGGAGCTTGGTTAGCGGATGCGGCATCTGGACGGCCTATGAAGTGGTGACGCTTTGGGCATTCGCCAACGCGTACATCCCGTATCTCCATTGGGAAACCAGCCCTGTCTGGTTCGTCATTCTATTCCTGGCCTTGCCATACTTAAGGGACGCCCATTTTTATCTTGTTCATCGCCTGCTGCACACGCGGGCGCTGTATCGTTCGGTTCACTATCTGCACCATAAGAATGTGAACATCGGCCCGTGGTCGGGCCTGGCGATGCACCCGGTTGAGCATTTGCTGTATTTCTCGGCGATCCTTTTGCATTGGGTCGTGATATCACACCCGATCCATGCAATCTTCAACATCCAGGCGACCGGCTTGGTTCCGGCGATCGCTCATGCCGGGTTCGACAAGTACCTGTTTGCCGGGGAAAAGGCGCTGCCTCTTGGTCAGCGTTACTTCCATTTTCTCCATCACAAGTACTTCGAGTGTAATTACGGGGCCGATCATTCCGTGCCGATGGACAAGTGGTTCGGCTCTCTGCATGACGGCACACCCGAAGCCGACGCCCTGATGAAGGAACGCCGCAGGAGGGCACACGCCCCAGCTTGAACTTTCACTTGAGCGCTAGGGCAACTGTAATACTCAATGACATTCTTCATTCTGAATGTCGCCTGATGGCTATCAGCGGACTTATTGATCAGATCGTCAAACTGTCTGTTTGAACTCCGGAAGCGGACTTGACGGCCTTGCGGTCAGCGGGTCGAAAGTTCAAGTCCGCTCCGCAGCTCCATTTGTCGCCGGTTCCGCCTAAGTCTTCGCTTGCGTGTATTCGCGACCATATTCGCGGGCGACGTCGATGAACCTCTCCGTCAGCACCGAGTCGTCGTCCGAGCGGCAAGCGACGCCGCAATCCATGTAAAGCTCCCGATTTGGATCCATGATGGGTACGAAGGCCGCACCCGGGGGACCGAACCGTCCCAGGGAAGCGGGACAGAGCGTCACGCCGAAGCCCGACGCGATCAACGTTACCGCGTTGTGGAGGCGGTCCACCTCTCGTACATCGTTTGGGATGAAGCCGGCCCAACGACAGGCGTAGAGGACGAGCGCGCGATGACCGGTTTCCTGGCGAGAGGGCCGAACCAGGAACGTCTCATCATGGAGCCGCCGTAAGTTGATCTCAGCATCCCCGGCCAGGGGATGGTCGGTCGACAACACGGCGACGAGTGGTTCTCGAAGGATCACTTCCTGGCGAATGCCCAGCCTGGTGACCGTCGGCACGTTATACAGAACGACGTCGAACCGCCTTTGCAGCAGCGCATCCTCGCGTTCCGTGGTGCCCAACTCCTCAAGCCCCAGGCTTGTTTCTGGGTACTGGGTTCGGAACCGGCGCACGACCCCGGGCAGAACTTCGTAACTCGACGCTGGATTGAAACCCACGGCGATATGCTCATACATGCCACGGGCAATTCCCTGGGTGACGTCAACCGCTTCGGATAGCTGCAACAGGACCCGCCGAGCGCGATCGAGAAAGATCGTGCCCGACTCGGTTAATTCGACCGACCGCCGCGTGCGATTCAACAACTGTGTGCCGAGCTCATCCTCGAGCTGCCGAATGGAATCACTGAGCGGCGGCTGCGACATGTTGAGTCGCGCGGCGGCCCTGCGGAAGTTCAATTCCTCCGCAACGACAACGAAGCGTTCCAGGTGCCGGAAATTCGGCATTCACGACCCCCGTCCAAGGTCAATTTGATCACCGGAACAAGTATATATCCCCTGATAGAAATACCAGATCAGAAACATCTGGTATTCGAATTTTTCTATCAGCAGTCCGTGCGGTACCTTTTTTTATCGGAGTGTCGTGACCTGAAATTAGTCGCTTCATGTAGTTGGGCGGCGTCGAATCGTAGTCACCTCTAACTGTTTCAGGTCGTGCGACGATTAGGCTTCATAATCGAACAGGGAGGCAGAATTCATGAGATTTATTCGGAAACTAGGCCTTGGCGTTGCTATCGGCGCGCTGGCGCTCGGACTGACGGGAAATCAATCCGTAATTGCCCAAGAGTTCACCATCGTAGTGGGCCATACAGGAACCCCGGCACTCTCGACGTACCATGCTGTTGAAGCGCTCAAATATCGGGCGGAAAAATATTCTAAAGGGCGCATCAAGGTCGAAATACATCATTCTGGCTCCATGGGAAGTGACAAGAAACTTCTGGAATCAGTAACCCAAGGAACCTTGGACGTTGCCTATACCTCTAACGGGAACTATGCCCATGTTGGTAAGGCTATGCTGCCGTTCGATTTACCATACCTCGTGTATGGTCGCCAGAACGACTTCAATCTGGTGACTGGAGCACTCCGTGACGAGGTATCAGAGCGGGTCGCGAAGGACGGTCTTAAATACCTGATGATGTTCCCCATCGGTGGGCCACGACAAATTTTCAACTCGAGACAAGAGATCAAGACACCGGCAGATGCAAAGGGCATCAAGATGCGGGTCGTAGCCTCTCCAATCAATCAGGCAGTCTATGGTGGTTACGGCTTCCAGCTTGTTGTCATGCCGTGGTCGGAGGTCTACACGGGTCTCAAGCAGGGAATCATTGAGGGTCTATTTTCAAATGCCCTGTGGAGCTACCAGTACAAGCATACTGAGGTCGCTAAGCACATAACCATGACGGGTGGCGTCGGCATCTGGCATATCGGTGTGATGAATCTCGACAGATATAACGCAATGCCCGCGGATCTCCAGGCTGCGTTCGACCGTGCGTCTACCGAGGCCGAAATGGTGGGCCACATGTACGACCTGTACCTTAGCGATAAGGGTTCCCGGGGGGCCGTGGATAACCACGATGCCAAAATCTACCACCCAACGAAGGCAGAGCTGCAGCAGTGGATGGATCCAGCCTTGGCTCTGTGGGATCCTCTTATTGAAAAGCTGAACCTGGATAGAGATTTCATAAAGCGGATCCAGGACGCTCAAATCCCAGTGGAAGACTATTAAGCGAATTTGCGCTAGAAATTTTAGGCGCAGGGAGAAAGGGACGGCTGTCCCTTTCTCCCGTTCCGTTTAGACCTATACAAGTAAGTCTTTGACGGTGTTGTTCGACATCCAGCGCAGCTAGACAGGCCGGAGTGCCCTCGGCGCGCTCCTCCTCTATCTGGGGCAGTCATGCGTTTCCGGCATTCAGCTGGTTCCAATGACCCGGGAGGTATCGCCAAGGACAAGGAATTTTCATAGGTTTGGGAATGGGCGAGACAAGGCTGTTTCAAAGATCTTTATTGGTGAGCCTTAAGTACGCGAAGTGCGTCAGCGATGGGACGTACTTTATAGGGAAATGGCTCCTAATACTGCTGATGGTCAATATTGCCACCTTGGTTCTAGTACAGGTTTTCTGTCGATATGTAATTGAGTATTCACTCATGTGGGCCGAGGACATCACAAAATGGAGTTTGGTTTGGGCGGGTTACTTTGGTGCTGGGTGTGCCCTTCGCACGTCTGAGCATGTGAGCCTCTCGATGGTGGTCAATAAATTCAGTGACCGCACGAAGTTCTGGGTTCTATTTTTCGGCAAGTTATTGATGCTCTTCTTCCTCGTGTGTTTCGTCGTGCTTGGTGTTCAGCAGGCTATTTCCAACCCTGGATATTCATGGGCCGTGAACGTTCGAGTGATGTGGGCAATGTTCGGTATGCCTATTGCTGGCGCTTTCTTATTGAGCCACTTAATTTATCTCATGCTAGAGGATTTGGTTTCAAAATTTTGTGAAGAGGCCAAATAATTTTTCCGCCTATACTGAGATGGGGGGCGATTAGGAACTGTTGAAACGATGGTAACAATAATACTAATCAGTTTTGGTTTACTAATTACCATAGGCATTCCGATTGGGTTCTGCCTTGGACTAATCCCCTTGATCTCCACCATGTTTTTCATGAGGTTCTCACCCAAGGTGATACCTCATGAAATGTTCTCATCGCTAGATACTTTTCCTCTTATGGCCATCCCCCTGTTCATCTTAGCGGGGAACCTGATGAACACATCGAAAATCACTCATCAGCTCATTAAGCTGAGCAACAGCCTGGTGGGTTGGATCAGGGGAGGTCTCGCGCAAGTCAATATTGTGGTGAGTATGCTTTTTGCTGGCCTGAACGGATCTGCAGTTGCCGATACTGTATCCGTTGGGTCCGTTCTCATCCCAGTGATGAAGGATGAAGGCTACGATGCAGATTTTTCTGCGGCGGTGACGGCCAGTTCATCGATGATAGGAGCGATTATACCTCCCAGCGTTGGCATGGTGATATATGGATCCACGCTGGGGGTTTCCATAGGAGCCCTTTTCGCAGCAGGGATCATCCCCGGTATATTGATAGGGCTGTCGCTGATGATTGTTGCCTTCGTCATCAGTGTCCGGAGAAAATATCCAGTTAACTCCAAAAAGTTCCACCCTCTCGAATTTCTCAAGCAGCTTTCACACTCCATACTGCCTCTCATGTTGCCGGTGATAATCATCGGTGGGATCGTGTTTGGCGTTTTTACGGCAACGGAAGCAGCCGGAATAGCGGTTGGATACACGGCCTTTTTAGCGTTGGTCGTTTATCGGAATGTTACCTTTTCTGAGCTTATTGATTGCGTGTTCCGAAGCGGCGTGACTACGGGTGTCATTCTTTTGCTTGTTGGGGCCTCGGCGCCTTTTGCGTGGCTCCTGACTATTCTGGAAGTGCCTAAAATCATTGCCGAGGGTCTGACCGAGGTTACGACAAACAAAATTCTGGTTCTTATCCTCATCAATATTTTTCTTCTTGTGATGGGGATGCTCTTGGATGCGACGGCGAACATACTCATCCTGGGACCAATCCTAATGCCGGTGGCCATCGCGTTTGGAATAGACCCCATCCATTTTTCCCTCATTATGATAATCAATTTGATTATCGGGCTGGGTACACCACCAGTGGGGACCGTGCTTTTCGCGACAGTTCCTATAGCAAGAGTCAGTGTCGAAAAAATCTCGGTCGCGATACTGCCATTCTGTTTGGCTCAATTGTTTATTCTGGGTTTGGTGACCTATGTGCCGGCACTGACTATGTGGATACCGTCCATGCTGGGTTACGTCTATTAGCCGCAGGTTCGATGGACTGGTCATCGGGAGTTTGAACCCCGGAACCGCCAGGTACGGAGTGCCACGCGGGAGAACGATATGCGACCATGGTGGAGAGGATTGGGGTGGAGAGGATTGGAATGCCCTCCTCAACTGCATGGGATTGGCCGACATTGACTTTCTTGCAAAGCGGCGAATTTGAGAAACGAAGTTGTGAAACGTAGGATTTGAAATGGCGTTAGAACGTATCGGATTTATCGGCCTTGGGAATATGGGCAATCCCATGGCCGGCAATTTGGTCAAAGCAGGATATTCCGTCATCTGCTACGACATTGCGGGAACGGAGGAGCGGGCCCCGGAGGGCGCGGAGATTGCCAGTTCCGCAACGCAGATCGCTGGCAATGCCGACATTGTGTTCACCAGTGTCGACAAGCAGAAATCGGTAGAAAGCATCGCCGAGGAGATCGCGGCGGCGAACGACCGGACGGTCTCAGTTTTCATAGATACGTCCACCATCGGTTCAAATACGGCCCGTGCCGCGGAAGCACGCCTGAAAGAGGTCGACGTCACGTATATCGACTCACCTGTCGCCGGCGGTTCCGGAAGTACCGGCGTGGGCCACGAAGCCGCAAAAGCCGCCTCTCTGACCTTCATCGTCGCGGGGCCAAGCGCTGCGGTCGAGCGGGTGCGCCCGGCCATGGAGGTGATGGGCCGCAAGGTGTTCCATGTAGGGGAAGAACCGGGCCAGGCCCAGGCCATCAAGCTGATCAACAATTTCGTGTTCACGGCGTCACTGATATCAGTGAGCGAGGCGATGGTTTACGGCCTCAACCAGAACCTTGATATGAAATCGATCCTCGAGGTGCTGAATGTCTCGAGCGGCCAGAATGTTGCGACCTCGTATATCTTCCCGACATTGGTTGAGACTGAAACTTATGACGTTGGGGCGACAATCGAGATTCTCGCCAAGGACGTGTTGGTCTATGCCGACGAAGTCAGGAGCGGAAACTCCCCCAACGCGGTCGGCACCCTGGTCAGTAAGATTTGTGCGCACATGGAGCGGGAGATGCCGGGCGCGGATTGGAGCAGAATGTATCCCTTTGTCCGGGATGGTGGAGAGGGTTAGCGAGCCTTTTTAGTTCATTCCGAGCATGGCGGGTCCTTCCCCCTGGGTCGTTTTGTAGGGACCTTCGGCCCCTCCCGCTTTCACCGGCGCTCGAAGTGATATTCGCTCACTTGCCGCCCGGCCTGACGAAGAAGAGCCGCGATACGGCGTTGGCCGTATCGGCCATAGCTCACGATCAGCTCACTTCTACCTCGACAGGCAGCTGCCAGTGACGATGTCTTCGCCACCTTCGGTGATGTTAATTCGTAGCGCGAGTTCCGAACCCATTAACCGCCAGATCTCCTCGTGTGCCGGCGGGCACAGCTGCTGGAGGATCTTGAACTGATGAACGCGATTGCGGCCGCGCAGGTCCCGGGCCATCCGTACACTCGTTATGACGACATTCATGTCGATGGTCTTTGACTGACCCTCGAGCCTGATCGGGTTGATCCGGAATTCGGATGTCTCTGAAATTCTTGAGGCATAATCGTTAAGCCATCTGACGGCGACTTCGGCGTTCACCTGTTCGTCTTCGGCACAACCCATCAGTCCCAAGACGGCGACGGTCATCAGCGCCAGACGGATATGTCTCATGAAGCCGCCCCGTGTTTCTTCGCCGTAGGATGACGGTATCGACTGGCTTACCGCGGCTCAACTGGATGCGGCCATGTCGCTCTTGGCTCTCGACCCACTTGAATCCATCGGAGGCGTCACGTAACACCCGGATCAAGCATTGAAACGGGAATGGTGGAAAGAATGGCCAGACTGCAGGGGAAGGTAGCGTTGATCACGGGTGCCGCCGGGGTCATCGGCGGCGCGATCGCACGCCGTTTCGTCGAGGAGGGCTGCCAGGTCGTCATGGCCGACATCAACGATGAACGTGGCGAAGCATTGGCCACGGAACTCGGTGAGACATGCACGTACGTCCACAACGATCATCTGGACGAGGACAGTAACGTGGCAGCCGTGGACCTGGCGGTCGACTCATTCGGCGGGCTCGACGTTCTCGTCAACAATGCGGGGGCGCCCTATGCCGGGCTCATCGAAGACGCCGAGGCTGCGGCCGTACAGCACAATTTCGATGTGAATCTCGTGGGTCCCCTGCGCATGACCAAAGCCGCCATTCCGGCGCTGCGGGCGCGATCGAGGGAGACAGGAAAGACCGCTGCAATCCCTCTATACCTCCTCGAGCCAGGGGATCAACGCCAGGCCGCTCATGGCGGCCTACACGGCGGCGAGGCATGGTGTACACGGTATGACCCGCAGCGTGGCTCTCGAACTCGCCGCGGACAACATCCGCGTGAACTGCGTGTGCCCGGGCGGGACGGACTCGCCGTTGTTCCACGCAATGGTCGATGGCGGGGGGGGTCGGTTCCCTGGACAGCGCCATCGCCGGGGTCAAACAGAATATCCCGCTGGGCCGCATGGCCGAGCCGGAAGACACGGCAAACGCGTTTCTCTTTCTGGCATCCGACGAGGCATCGATGGTCACGGGCATCGCGCTGCCCGTCGATGGCGGAATATCAGCCCGATAGCGCGATCTGTTCAGCCTGGCGATCCGGAGCTGCACTTCAGCGAATGAATGGAACGTGATCAGGCGACGAGGGTCGTGATGCCGAGCGCCAGGACCAGGACCAGAACGATGCGCCTGAAGATCGGCACGGGAGTGGACCGGAACACACGCGCCCCGCACCACAAGGTGATCCCGAAAGGGATCATCAGCAGAAGTGACCGGGCGATCGAGGTCGAATTGACCACGCCGGAGATGGTCAGGACGATGGTGCTGACGGCCGCGACCAGCGCGCTGAATACGACGACGCCGGCACGCTGAACCGCGGCTGGATCCTGGGACGACATGACGTAAAGACTGACGGCGAGGCCGCCGAGACCAACAGCGCCGTGGGTCACGCCGCCCACGATGCCCGCCACAGCGGCGGTGAACAGGTTCCGGCGGCCCCTGTAGGCCACCCCGAACAGCATTGCGGCGGCGAAAAAGAGAATGACCGCACCGATGGCGCGGCGCATGAGTTCGGGATCGACGGTGAGCAGGATCATACTGCCGATGGGAATCGTGGCCATGGCGAGAACGCTCATGGGTCCGATCTGCCGCCAGGCGGCGTATCGGGCGGTTCTGAAGGCCAGGCCGACGCTGCCCAGTGTCACCATCATCATGACCATCGCGACCGCCTCGCGGGCGTCATAGATCAGGGAGAGCAGGGGTATGAGCACGTACGCGGCCCCGAACCCGGCAAAGCCGTACACGATGCCTGCGGCCACCGCCGAAAACGCCGCGAGAACCAGTGAGAGATCGATGAACTCCACGAGCCTTTTTGCCTCTGCTCAAGCTTTCGACGCGCAAACGGGCCCCTGAACGGCCTATTTCTTGCCGAGCACCGCCAGGTGGATGGGCTGCCCGATACCGACATGCGCGGCTTCCAGGAACTGTTCGGACAGGGTCGGATGCGGATGTATGGACAGTGCCAGGTCTTCGAGCGTCGCGCCCATCTCGATGGCCAGCACGCCCTCGCCGATCAGGTCTGAGGCATGCGGCCCGACGATGTGCACGCCGAGCACGATATCGCCATCGGCGGCGGAGACGATCTGCAGGAAGCCGTTCGCTGTGTTGAGCGTCCTGGCCCGGCCGGAGGCGCTCAAAGGGAAGTTGGTTGTTTTGACCTCGATCCCTTCGGCATTGGCGTCCGCCGCCGTGAGACCGGCGCTGGCGACTTCGGGGTCGGAGAACACCACGGCAGGGATCGCCGCCGGCTGGAACGCGACCTTGCGGCCACACAAGGCTTCCGCCGCAACCGTGGCTTCGGCCGAGGCTTTGTGGGCGAGCGCCGGGCCGGACGTGATGTCGCCGATTGCGGCAATGTGGTCGCTGATGCGGCGGTCGGCGCCGACAGGAAGCAGTCCATGGTTATCGGGCGAAACCCTGGCGAGATCGAGACCGAGATCATCACTGTTGGGCTTGCGCCCGACGGCGACGATCACCTTGTCCGCGGCGATCTGCTCGGCGCCGTCGGCTGTCTCGACGGTGAGTTCGCCGTTCTCGAATGCCGTTGCCTTGGATCCGGCGTGCAGCACGACGCCAAGCTCGCCGAGCCGCTTCTCGACCGGTTTGGCGATACGCCGGTCCATGGCGGGCAGGACGCCCTCGAGCGCTTCGACAATCGTGACCGCGCTGCCCAGCTTGGCCAGCGCGATGCCGATCTCCAGCCCTATGTAGCCGCCGCCGATAATCGCGACGGCCCCGGGCAATGTCTCGAGGTTGAGCGCACCGGTCGAATCGAGGATGTCATCGCCATTGATCTCGAAGCCGGGCAGTTCGATGGGACGCGATCCCGTTGCCAGAACGAGATCACGAAACTTCAAGAAGTTCGCCTGGCCGTCAGGTGTCGAGACGACCGCCTCGTCGGGCTTCGACAGGCTCAGGTTCCCCTCAACGACACGCACGCCGGCCTTGTCGAGCAAACCACGCACGCCGTCGGTGAGGCCAATGACGAGCTCGGCCTTCCAGGCCTGGAAGGCGGACATGTCGACCCCGCCATACTTGGTCTTGAGACCATAGGCCGGACCGTCCGTGGCACTGCGATGTGCAAGGTCTGCGGCCTCGATCAGGCCCTTGCTGGGGATACAGCCGACCCGCAGGCAGACACCGCCGACACCATCCAGGCCGTCTCGATCGACCAGGGTGACAGTGCGGCCCAACTGCGCCGCGCGCAGCGCCGCGACGTAGCCGCCGGGTCCGCCCCCGGCAACGAGAAAATCGGTTGATGTCGCGATCTGGCCGATTACCATCAGGGCCGGCCTTTCCCTAGACGTAGCCTAGGATTCGGGTGGGTTCCTCCAGCAGGTTCGTTACCGTCCGAACGAAGGTCCAGAGGTGTTCGCCGTCGTTGAGACGGTGGTCGGTGGCGGCGCAGAGCGGGAGAACCGGCCGCACGGCCGGCACTCCGTCCACCGGAATGACCTCGTCCCGGATGGCGCCGAACCCGCCAATCGCGACTTCAGGCGGGCGGATGATGGGGGTGCCCATGCGTGACCCGTAACTGCCGAAATTCGTGATCGTGAAGGTGCCGTTGGCCAGCCGGTCAGGCGGCACCTTGCGTGAGCGTGACAGTTCGGCGAGCTCATTGATCTCGGTCGCCAGGTCGAAGATCGATTTCAGGTCCGCGTCGTGCACGACCGGGACGATCAGTCCGGCTTCCGTGGCCGTGGCAATGCCGATATTGAAGCGCTTGCGGTAGACGATCTCGCCCTTGTCCATATCCAGGACTGCGTTCATTGACGGCACCCTCTCCAGGGCCACGACGCAGGCCTTGATGAAGAACGGCAGGTAGGTGAGTTTGACGCCCTGGGCGGCGAACTCCTCCTTCAGACTGTCGCGGGCGGCGATCAGTTCCGTGGCCTCGCACTGGTGCCAGTCGATGATCGTGGGCACCTGGAGGCTCGCCGTCATGTTCTCGGCAATAGTCTTGCGCAAGCCTCGCAAGGCCACGACCTCGTCGACGCGATCGGGCGGTGCGACGCGTGCAGTGGCCGACTGGGGTTGGGGGGAAGGCGCGCCCGTGTCCGCATCTGGTGCCGGAGGCCTACCACTGCCAGCAGCGGCCTGTTCCACATCTTCGCGGGTGATGCGGCCCTGGGGGCCGCTGCCCTGAACGGCGGTGAGATCCACCCCGAGTTCGACGGCAAGCTTGCGGGTGGCCGGGGCGGCGAGCACGCGACCAGAACGTGGCGCAACCGTCGTCGGTGCTGGTGATGGCGGCGTTCCGGCTGGTTCGGCGGTCGGCTCAGGCGAGGCTACGGGCGTGGCCTCACCGTCGGTCTCGATGACCGCGAGCAGGGTGCCCACCGCAATCACATCTCCGACAGCGCCTCCGACGGTTTTCAACGTGCCGGTCACCGGTGCCGGGATCTCGACCAGCGCCTTGTCGGTTTCAACCTCGACCATGGCCTGGTCAGCCTTGACGGCGCCGCCGGGCTCGATCAGCCAGCGCACGATCTCGCCTTCGCCGAGACCCTCGCCGATGTCGGGTAGATTGAACTGATAGTCGTTCATGTTCCGTTCAGCGTTCGCTCGACGGTGGCCACGACCTGGTCGACGCTGGGGATGTAGTGCTCCTCGAGCGCGTGCAGCGGATAAGGCACGTCGGGTGCTGACACCCGCGCGATTGGGGCCTCGAGGGAATAGAACGCCATCTCCTGGATCAGCGCCACGACCTCGGCACCGAAGCTCGCGCTTTCTGGCGCCTCCTGCACGATGACGATGCGCCCGGTCTTCTCCGCCGCTTCGATCAAACCGTCAATATCGAGTGGCACGAGGGTCCGCAGATCGATGACATGCGCACTGATGCCGCGCTCGGCAAGGACATCGGCCGCCTCCTCGGCGAGACTGACTGAAACGCTCCATGCAATGAGCGTAACATCGGTGCCTTCGCGGGCGATCCGCAGCTTGCCGAAGGGGACGGTGTAGTCGCCGTCGGGCACCTCACCGGTGATCAGGCGGTAGCCCTTCAGCGGCTCAAGGAACATCACCGGGTCCGGATCGCGAATTGCCTCCAGCAGCAGGCCTTTGGCGTCGTAGGGATTGGAGGGCAGCGCGATCTTGAGACCGGGAGACTGAACGAACTGCGCTTCGATCGCATCGGAGTGAAGTTCGGGTGTTTTGACGCCGCCTCCGAAGGGCGCCCGAATCGTGATCTGTGCCGGATGCGAGCCAGCCGACCGGAACCGAGTGCGCGCGATCTGCTGGGAGATCTGATGAAATGCTTGATGCGAGAAGGGCAGGAACTGCATTTCGGCGACCGGCACCAGACCGGAGAAGGCAAGCCCTAGCGCTGACCCGGCGATCACGGCCTCGGCCAGAGGTGTGTCGACGACGCGCTTCGAACCGAACTGCTGCTGCAGCCCGTCGGTGGCACGGAAGACGCCGCCGAAGTGCCCGACATCCTCGCCGAGCACGATGACGCGCTCGTCACGATGCATCTCGAGCTTGAGCGCCTCTCGGATGGCTTCGACCATGTTCATTTCGGGCATGGCAGAAATCCTCTAGCGCATTACCAGATGGCGCTGGCGCTGGCGTTCGAGCTGCGGCGTGCGCTCGGCAAACACATTCTCGTAGAGATCGGCGGCCTCGGGTTC
>MDTE01010360.1_pt1 | contig 14933 bp, 22 predicted proteins | sample 811231 | NCBI WGS metagenome assembly MDTE01 (sample SAMN05326651, study PRJNA326480) | marine metagenome | isolation source: seawater | place: Indian Ocean: Red Sea | collected 2010 | reverse complement strand
TTATTTCTTCTTTTTCTTTCCGGCACAATGGGCTTTTTGTGAAAAGCCTTTAGGGTTAGAACAGTTTATGCTCTTTTTATATTTTTGACTCCACTTTTCACGTAGTGGAACATTTGTTATTTGCAATGTGTACATTGACATCCTGTACAAACATCATTAGCACATTCAAGACATTCTTTATCACAATGACAGTTATGTCCACATTTTTCACACTTACATTCCATAGTATTCTCCTAAGTTTTTACGTTCTTAGCCTTACCACGTCTTTCAGCATTAGGATCTTTTCTTCGCTTACGAGCGGCAGAAGTTTTTCTTTTCTTTTTGCCCATAGCATAAGCCTTTGAGGCTGGTAAACACTTTGGCTTTCCTTCACCTTCACTCCGTCCTCCACATGAGCCACGGATTTTTCCGTCAGGTCCAAAACGGACCCATCTTTGTTTAAACCATTTTTTTAGATCTTCGTGTAGATCCATTTCTTCTGAAAACACAAGATCTCCGCATTTGACACAATAATCTACGTGTTCACGTTTTACACAGTTAGGTACACGTTTTCCGAACATGGTTTTCATGCCCTTCTTTTCGTAACCTTTCCAGCAACGTGTTCCTTCGTCTACGATGTCTATTATTTGTCTTAGTTTCACTTGCTCTTGTTACCCCAGTTCTTAGCACCTTTTTTTCGGCACTGAACTAGAGCACCAGAGGCGTAGGCGCTAGGCCAAACTTTGTATCTGGACTTAACCTTATGATAACATGCGTCTTGTTTTTCAGCGAGTATATCAAATTCTTCTTCTGTAATTGGCTTTCCAACTGATTCTTCTAAAGTTTGATACTTTCTTGTTTTATTTAATTTGTCCTGAAGGTAATTTGTATATGATTCCTTCATTTCTTTTTTGCAGTCCTTGATTAACTGCTTTAGTTTGTCTTTGTCTGCATCGGGATGCATCTTTAACATTTCTGCTTCCGACATTCCATCCTTACACATTTTCATTACATGTGCTTTGGAAGGCATTCCGCCATGTCCTTCCTTAACATCTTTCTTATCTTTTTTAGCTTCTTTGTCCTTAACAGCTTTTTTCATAGGCTCTGTTTTGTTGTCATCGCCATCAATATCTAAAAAGTCTGGTTTGGCTTTTTTAGCTTCTGACACTTCGTCAAATTTTTGTTCATAGTCCATATGATGATACACAGCACCTAAGTAGTCTGCCGCTTTAGTAATTTTAGATTGTACCCAGCCTTCAATACCTTCTTGTTCAGTCACACCTTTTAACATTTCGTGTAGTTTAATTGAATATTTTGCAATTTTATATAGATCAGCTCTTGCCATTTGTACTTCATGATCTGCTTCAGCTTTGTAAGCCAGTGTAGCTAAATCTTCTTTAAGTTCTTTTTCTCTCATATGACTATCCTTCGTATGTATTTATCTCTTGATAGTTTTGCCACCCATTAAATTGTCCTTTACATCAAGGGCATTCTTGGCAGTTCCGTCTTTATTCTTTTTCTGAGGTGCTTTAGGCAAACCTTTTTCATCACGTGGTCGTTGCCCGTATGCTTGTTTAGGATTAACTACAGTGGCTATGCTACCAGATGATGTTGCTCCAGCTGTTGCTACCTCTCTAATAATTTCTCTTATAAACATACTATTATTTACCTTTCTTCTTGCGTCCAGACTTCATATTTGCCTGCCAGTGTGCCATTCTTCTGCGTTCTCCTGTGCTATTTTTAGCTATTTTACGCAGTTGTGTTACACTTGCACCCTTGGGAATGCCAACACGTTTGCTTAAACCTTTACGGCCTTTTTTCTTGCCGTCGGCAAAGTTTTCTAGTGATATTCTAAGCACATATGAACCTTCTATATCCTCATCAAAATGAGTATCTTTGTATCCATCTGCAGGTTGCACCTGATATCCAATACGTTTCAGTTGTTTCATCATGTAGTTCTTTTCTTTGTCTCCACCATAAAACTGTATAAAGATATCTGGTTTATTTCTTTTTTGTACATCTTTAGGCATTGATTTAATATTTGCCATGTGTGTACCAATCTTGTACCAATCGTATGCATCATCTCTTTTTACAAGTGTGCTTCTTTGTGGGTTTGGTAATAGATTTCCTTCACTTGTAACTTCTAGTATGTATTCCAATGTAAAAGGAAGTTTTGCTACGGTAATACTTTCCATTTGTAACATTTTTATTATGTCATATCTATGATGACCATTTACGATTCTATTATGGCAATCGACAACAATAGGATTAAATTTGCCTTCTAACACTTTGTACAGTTGGCGTTTATGGTTTTCCTTAATTCTTTCTTTTTGCACAGGAACAATATCTTTAATGGCTATTGTTTCCATAGTATGCGGCAATTTTTGTAAATGTTTTTCTTTTATCTGCGGCAGTTCATTTCTGCTGTAAGACTCACGGCCTGGCGGATCAATTTTCTTTCCTTCTTTACGCTTCCTCATGTTTGTTGCTATCGCATAAATGGCTCCTTCTGGATCCATGCCTCTGTCTTTTGCCCATTTTCCTATAGACTTCTTAGCCTTGGGTTTGTCCTTAATCTTATCTGCTGTTTTGTGTATCTTTTTAATTGAGCCTTTGCTCATATCTGCTTCGCTCATATGTTGTTTTAAATTACTTACTGTTCTTTCAAACTTATGATCCTTGTGTTTAAATCCAACACCTCCTGCAGATTCCCATTTAGCTACATTTTGACCATAATCATCAATCAATATGTTTGCTGTTCCGTCTGGCTGTGTTGCATGGACAGCCTTGTTACTTGTTATTATAACCTTCTTAGGTGGAAAAGCAGTAAGATTCTTTTTGATCCATTCTCTTTTGTGTGGTTCTGAGTTGGGATCGTCAGGCAAAGGAGCACTTAATATTGTGTAGCTACCTTTTAATTCTTTTATCAAACCTAATAGATTATTAGCATTCTTTGTCATAGGAATGTTAAGCCAAAAATCATCTTTATCTCTAATTTTCTGTAATGCTCCTGGCAGGTCTTTTATTTCTCTCCAATCCTTACCTATTAGTTTTTTCCATGCACCAAAGAAGTCAGCTAAAACGCCGTCCATGTCAACATAAATTTCAGATTCTTTACTGATATCTTTTGCTGTTACTTCATCAGTTCTTCCGTAATTCTTTTTATGTTTTTCTTTTCCTTGTTTGAACTCCTTCTTCTTGTCCCTATGGGCACCACCTGCCCCGCTTTTTCTAATATTCACCATAGTTTGAAAACTAGGGTCTCTTGGTTTAGCGGGTTCGCTTTTTCCTTCAGCCATTCCCAAATTAAACAAAGTATTAGGCTTTGTATTTTTCTTTGCCTTGCTATGTAATACGGGAGGACGTCCGTCTTTGTCTACACTGTTACCAAATTTTTTGGCTTGTGTTTTTATTTCATTAGGCCCTACGTCATGAGTTTGGTTTTGTTTTGTAATTCTACCTACTGCTTCATTGGCTTTTCTTATAAAATTATATCCACGCATTAACCATCAATCCTGTTATTAATTACGTCCCAGTTTATAATCTTACAGACGTTTTGTAAATACTTTTTTTTGGCGTCTTTTGCCGGAATATAATCAGTAAAGCTATGTTCCCACATGTCAATAGGCATTAGTATATCAGTTTTGTAACTTTGGTTTGGAGTTGTTTTTAATTCTCCAGATTTTGATAGATAAACCCAACCACTGCCCTGTATAGTCATTGCTTCTCTAACCAATTTGTCTTTAAATTCGTTATAACTTTTATGTTTTTCTTCTATTAGTTCTTTAATAGCACCAGTTGGTGGATTTGATCCTGTTGGCTTTTTCAGTTGCACCCAAAATAAATTATGCAACTTTGCACCACCATAATTAAATTTAGGATCACCTTCTTTTGCATTGTATCTATTGACATATCCTTTTGTTAAGACATTGTAATGATATTCTACATTGTCTTTAGAAAGAACAGGAGCAAGATCTCCTGTTTTGTAAGGAAGTTTTGCTACCTCAAGTTTATCTTCTATTGCTTCAAACAGTTGTCTTATCTTCATTTTTTACGGCTCCTAAATTGTATAGGCCCATTTAGATAAGGCTTTGAAAACCAAAGTTTGAACCAATCAGCATCACCTGGTTTGATCCCTAAACGTTTTTCTTTGTCCTTTAATGCTTGTGCAGTATCACTGATATTCTCTAAGCTCACAGGCTTATAACCTGTAAATTCATTCACACCTGCAAGTTTCTTTAGAGTCTCGATATCCATTACCGCTCCATGTCAAGTTTATATTTTAATCCTAACACATCAAAAAGTTTTGCAGTTGTTGATGCACTTTTTAATGCTTTTAACATTGCTTCTTGCTTATCTTCGTTTCTATCAAAGAAACTTACAAATTGTTTTGCATTTTTAGGATCCACATAAACTTTACCACCGATACTTATTTCACCTTTTCCTGCGTTCCAACTTAATGGGAAAGGCTTAGGATCTGATCTCATAGCAATGTTGTTTAAAACATCTATCTTTGGCTTTTGCTGTTGTACAACAAGTTCTTTTTTCCTTGCAATAAGTTCGTAAATATCTATATCTTCTGTTGGTTCTCTATCTACAGGATCAATACCCATTGCACCTTGCAATGTTTTTAAGAGCACTTCTGCTTTTGGCTGTGCTTTTTGTGTAAGTCCTGCCTTGAAATTATCTTTGTCATTGTCTTGTGCAAATTTTCTTAACTTAGATGCACTCATACCTTTCGCACCAGGATCGTCTGCATCTCTTTCTAGTCTAACGTAATCTATTTTTTCAAAGTCAAAAGGAAATTCAATTGGTCCTTTTTTACCTTCTGTTTTTCCGTTGTATGCTTGTAGAATTTTAAATAATTTATCTTCACCTTCTAGAAAGACAACTTCAGTATATCCCATCTTGTTTAATTCGTGTGCGGCTATGGCAATATTTTTTGCTAACATAACTTTAATACCATCAAAGCTATCGTTTGCCCACATTAATTTTTGTTGCGGAGTCAAAGGATCATCTGGAAGTTTTGCAGGTCTGTCTGTTAAAAAGAGGAAAGGATCTGCACCTTGTTCTTTGATTTTGTTAACCAAACGCTCGTGTCCTATAGTTGCAGGATTGAGTCGTCCAAGAGCAAAAGCGGCTCTTTTACTTGGTGCTTCGAATATCTGGCGTAAATGCATCTCTGGCCTCTTGTGGATTCTTTTCAAAATCAAGCACTTTATTAGCTAAAGAACTTTTTTCATCTTTTGACATAAGTTCGTTTGGCTTTTTTGCAATATCATACTTGATAATATAGTGATTAACACATTTGTCTATCATTGGATTTAACAAACCTTGAATCACATCATTGTTTCTTTCACTGCGGATCTTATCCATCACAGGCAAGTAATACTTTCTATAAAAACTATCATCGTTCAGCATGTGAAAATGCACATCGCTTGGAACGTCATAGGGTAATTCATCGTTGATTGGCTTATCTAAATCTTCTACTCTCATTTACCACTTCCTACATGACCAATATCTAGCTTTTGTTCTAGGGCCTGGATTATCACAGTTGTGTCTAGCACGAAAACTTTTACGTCTTTTTGGATTAGACTTTTTAATTTTCATGTTAGGATCACCAAAATTAACTTTTTTAACATTGCCTGTTTTAGGATCTTTAACATATACCTTAAACTTTTTTACATCTCCACGCATAGGCTTTCCAAGCCTTACTTTGCGTCCTTGGTATTCTGCTTCGTCAATGAAGTCATCATTGTACCACATGTCACCATACGCAGTATAAAAATCATCACCTTCGTAAGTTTCTTCGTCTATAAAGTCTTCGTTAACACCAGCAAGTTCTTTGATTCTATCAACTTCGTTAGCTTTTTTATTCTTTTCTGCTTTGCTGTACTTGTCCTTTATACGCCCTAACTCTTCCTGACTAGCACCTTCGCGTCCTGCCTTGGCCGCTCTTTTCATGTATTCCTTGCCGTGTTTTTTCACACCTGTATAATACTGTAAGCCACTCTCTTTTAGATAATCTTTAAATGTTTTAGACATATTTTTGTCCTTTATACTATAATATAAAGTATTTATCAATATAAGTCAACTCTAGTAGCAACTCGAATCCTTATAAGTATAAATAGAACCTAAAAAGGATCAGCTTATGTTAAAGCACAAGCATCTGATTGTGAGGTCAGAAGTAAATAATCCACCTAATAACGAAGATCAAATTGTAGGCTGGGCTAAAAAGTTAATAGAGGACATCGGTATGAAAATAATGATGGGCCCTTATGCGAAGTATTGTAATATGCAAGGCAATAGGGGTATAACCTGCGTAACAATAATAGAAACTAGCCATGTAGCAATACACGTTTGGGACGAACAAAGTCCAAGTCTTGTGCAATTAGACGTGTATACATGCAGTGATTTAGACACGCAAATAGTATTTGATGCAATAAAACAGTTTGATCCTGTTAAAACTGATTACAAATATCTGGATAGAGAAAAAGATTTATTAAGTTGCAGTATAACCTGACGTAGGTGTTTGTTGATCATCGTTCCAGTTAAATCCGCTATTAGCTTCAATTGTAGCATTATCTCCAGACATCTTGTTTACTAAATCATCAGCATTTCTAAAAATAGTGTAGTCAAGAGTATCTGTTCTTAATAACATTACTGTAGTGATTCCGTCTGCTAAATGATAACTTGTATAAGCAATTTTACTATAAGCAATATTCATTGCTCTCATATCAATAGTTCCATCTGATTGGATTGCTTTTTTAATTAATTCATCTGGATTATATGGTTTATGATGATCATTTCCTGGAGCAGGCTTACTTATAGCATCATAGTTTTGTATCAATGCTCTAAATGTTTTACTAAACATTTCAAAAGTTTGTCTTGGATTAGAATAAGGTTCTAAAATTTCAATGTTTAATGCCTTTAAACCTTTACCATTCCAATTATACTTACTTCCTTCTTTAGCTTTTCCTTTGATTACGTTGTATCTATTTCCGTTGTAATCTCTTACCTTAACTTTCTTTTCGGTATTGTCTTTTTGTGTTACGCTTATTTCTGCATCTTCTGGAGCGTTCTGTGTAATCTTGTTTATTTCTTGTGCCCAAACAGCCCAACCTGTAGTTGCTTTTGCAATTTTTTTACTGTTAAATCGTCCACCTGTTTTAGCACTAGCTTTAATTTCTATTTCTTCATTACCAATTCTTAGATCACCCTTCTTACCTTTTTCTGCAGGATTACCCATCATAGACAATGCCATTTCTCCTGGACCAATAGCACCGGATGTTGTACCAGGGGAATAACTAAAAATATTTTCTTTTACAAACACATCAAAAACTTTTTGGTGTTCAGGATTAACATTGTTCTTAATGTTTCCTCTATCCATAGAAATAACTTTTTTCATGTCAATTACTTTACCGTCAGCACATGCTTGTAAAAATACTTTTATCTCTTCACCTGTAACTCCGCCTTCTTCTTGCATATCAATTATTTTTCCGAATAATGCTTGTTTTAATGTTTTTGTGAATTTTTCAGCATTTACTGACATTTTTTTGTATGCAGATTTTTCAGCAGATGACATTCCGCTCAAGTCTTTATCCATTGTATAACCTTGAACTTTATTTCCAAGCACAGTTAATATACCTGTTACATCTCTTATGAATTCTATTGCCTTATCTCGTTCATTTTTGAACTCATTACGTTGTGCTGTAAGTGTTTCGAAGTCTTTTGTTACTCTATCTAGTATCTCATTTTGGCTTTTTAAAAATTCTGATTTTGTATTTTCGTCTATGTCACTATTAGTAATTGCTGTTATTTGCTGTTTGATTTTATTTACTGTAATCTCAGCTTCTTTATCTGCATCGGCTAATGCCTTTGGACTAATATCTTTTAATGTTAAATTTCCTCTTTTGATTTCTGCTTCTGTTTTAGCAGGTTGTTCTTGCGGTATTTGACCACCTTTTATTTTTTGAAGAAAATTTTCTAAATTGCTTGATATTTGTTTTAATTGATCAACAAGTTTTATTTTTTCTGCGCCTTGCTCTTGGGGGATACTAGGGATAGATTTTTGAATAGCTTGTAAATCATGTATAGTATGTTGTACCTCTAAACCGGCTTTTGCTTCAGCAACCAAAGATTCTTCTATTGATTTCTTAACTTGGTAAAAACGCATTACACACTCACTTCGATATCAAAGTTATTATAGCCTAGGTCAAAAAGTTTATGAGCAACTTTCTCTGCTACTGCATTTGATTCTGATTCATCTAGTTGAACATGTGTTTCAACTGTAAGAACTGTTTTACCATCTTCGGTGTCATATAGCTCGTACCCTGTTTCTTCTTCTAAGAGGGCATTGGAAGCCGATGTCGCTACTTCAGAGACAACTATGTCATCTACTTCTTCGTTATTATCAAATACTATGTTAATAAAATGTTCCATTGCTCATTCCTTAATGATTCATTCGAATACTGTTAACTGTGCCATCAGTGTAAACTACTTTTGCTCTGATGTACACATAATTTCCTGTAAAGTTTGCAAACTTAACTTCAGTTTGATTAGATACTGTAACGGTATCAACGTCAAACCAATCACTGTCTGTGGGTGTTGTAGCAAGGGTGGCTTGAATAGTAATCGTGCCTGTAAAACCAGTATAATCATACTGTACAGTATGTATACCGTCTGCACGACCATAATAACCATCACCCTTGAAATTGCTTCCTGTGACAGTCTCAGTCGTACTGTCTCCTGGATGTGTTTGGCTAGATAATATTATTTCACTACTACTGGGCATAATACTATTTATGCATTTCTGCTTCGGTTACAAATTTAACGATCTTGGTAATTTTGCCGCCTAAAGCAATTCTAGCCAACATTAAATATCGTTCATCTGTTGTTAAGAAGTAATAGCCATCTGTATAATGATTTTTTGTTATAGATGAAAGAGCTTTATCGCCTATTTTGATATTGTTTTTGTTTGCAGTACAAAAATTTGCAAAATTTGAATCAACACTCCCGCCCATCCATGCTTTGAATCTCCACTTGATAGGACCTTCAACTATGTGCGTGTTAGGATTTTTCAAAAGATAATCTAAGTTGCTGTCAGATGCAGGCTCGTAAAGTGCAATAGCATTTACTCTTGTCATTATTTTTTCTAGTATTTCTATATGATTTGTATATATGTCAAGATTGTTTGCTTCGCACCTTGCTATGCATTTGCCTTCCCCTTCTAATAAGCATTGGTAAATGTGCAAGTTATCCATAAATGTTTCAAGACTCACTGTCTTTTTGTGCATACGGAAAGGGTTTGTAATGGGAAGTTGTGCTTCAGCTTCCCTGTTCATTTCGTCTATCTTTGTTTTAATTGAATCAAACTTTAGTCCACGATACATAGCCGCAAGGTCGTTTTTCAATCTTAATTTAAAAACGTACTTGTTGTAAAATAGATTAGTTGTTTGGTATCTCTGCAACACTTTTCACCTTTTTGGTTATTGGTGCTAGGACAATCTCTTTGTCTTTAGCATCTATTTTAAGAGTTCCACCGGATCTCAAATCACCAAAAAGAAGAAGTTTACTCAACGGACGTTTGATGTGTTTATCAATATATCTTTGCATAGGTCTTGCACCCATCTTAGTATCAAAGCCATTTTCAACAAGATGATCCAACGCATCGTCTGTGATTTCACAAACAACATTTTTCTCATCAAGCATTTCTCTAAGTTCTAGTAAGAATTTGCCTACAATCTTAAGCATAATAGGTTGATCTAATTTACCAAATGTAACAACTCCGTCAAGCCTATTCCTAAACTCTGGTGCAAAGAAACGTTTAAACTCTTCATCTCCGTATTCACCTTCTAAGTCGTGATTGAATCCAATAGCATTTTTTTCTGCCTGTTCGGCGCCTAAGTTAGTTGTTAATATTAAAATACAATTTCTAGCATCAGCTTCTTTTCCATCTGAACCTGTTACTTTTCCATTGTCCATTAATTGTAGCAACACCTGTGAAATATCAGGGTGTGCTTTCTCCACTTCATCTAGCAACAACACACAGTTAGGATGCTCTTGTAATTGATTAATCAACTGTCCAGAATGTTCATCATGTCCTACATAACCTGGAGGCGATCCCAAAAGTTTACTAATGCTGTGTTTTTCTTGATATTCACTCATATCAAAACGTGCAAGATGAATACTTAAATGTTTTGCAAGTTGTTTTGCAAGTTCTGTTTTACCAACTCCAGTTGGTCCCATAAATACAAAACTTCCAATGGGCTTGTCTTCTGATTTAAGTCCTGCCTGTGCAACAAGAATTTTGTCTACAATTTCTTCTATAGCACTATCTTGTCCGTACACATTTAATTTCAAGTTTTTGCCAAGATTACTTAAATTGTTAGTTTCTTTTTGTTGAATTTGCTCTGGCGGCAAGTTTACAAATTTTGCAAGTTCAAATTTGATTTCTTCTGGTGTAACTACCTTTTCTTCTATTTCCTCTTTGAAGTTAAATCTTGAACAAGCAAGATCTACTAAATCAATAGCTTTGTCAGGTAGTTTTTTATCTGTGATATACTTTACACTTAACTTGATTGCTTCGTCAATTGCATCTTCGGTAATTGTTGTGTTATGAAATTCTTCGTAATACTTTTTAATTCCAACAAGAATGTCTTTCGCAGTTTTCTTATCTGGTTCATCAATTGTTACTCTTTGGAACCTACGCATCAATGCACGATCTTTTTCAAAATATTTTCTATATTCTTCCCAAGTTGTTGATGCTACTACTTTGATATCACCCTTGCCTAATGCTGGTTTCAACATATTAGCTAGATCGTTGGAACTGTTTCCGCCGCCGGCACCTGCACCATTCATCATGTGTGCTTCATCAATGAAAACAATAGTTTTTCCTTGTTTTTTGATAGCGGCCATTACAAGTTTAAATCGTTCTTCAAAGTCTCCTCTGTATTTAGAACCTGCTAACATAGAACCAATGTCTAAATTATACACACTATATTCTTCTAAAAACTTAGGAACATTTTTGTTTACAATTCTATATGCAAGTCCTTCAGCAATGGCTGTTTTACCAACACCTGGATCGCCAACTAACAAACAGTTATTTTTGCTTCTGCGTCCTAATGACAAACAAATGCTTTCTAATTCTTCCGCTCTTCCTATGACAGGATCAATCTTACCACTTTCCACTTCTGTGTTGAGATTTGTTGTAAATGCCTTAAGAGCTCTTTGAGCATGTCCGGCTAATTCTTCATCTTCAAGTGAAGTTACATATTCACTGTTTACATACTCATTAAACTTTTGTTTTTCAATACCACTTTTTGTTGAAAGGAAAGTTGAATATGCCTTGCTTTCATTTAGCAAAGATAAAAATACATCAGTAATATCAATATGTTGACGTCCGCTAAACAGTACCTGAGTAAATGCCCTATTCATTACCCTTTCAACTGTTTGTGTTTTCTTAGGTTTAAAGTTTGTAGTTCCTTCAGGCACCTTAATTTCATCTAGTTTTGTTTGCAAGTATGTAAGTAAGTCCGTTTTCATTGGTTGCGGATCAATACCAAACCCATCAAGGATTTTCATAAAATTATCACTGCAAAGCATAGCAAAGAACAAATGCTCTAGAGTAACATACTCATGCCCTAGCTTCTTTGCATCTTGTATCGCTTTCTCAAATACGACCTGTAATTCTTCAGATGGTTCTACCATTAATTTATTCTCCTAAGTATTTACGCATATTATAACTTGTACATACGCAAAAGTCAACTATATTTTCCTTCTTATCTGTTCAATTTGCTGTAAAGCACTGTCGTCTATATTTTTAGGGACCGTGCCTAATACCTTAACATGTATGTTGCCTTGTCCGCCTGATCTCCTGTCGGGTAATCCTTTTCCTGTTATGTTAAAAACAGTATTAGGTTGTGTGCCTTTTGGAATATTTAATTTAACAGTTCTACCCTCTGGAGTATCAATACTTACACTAGAACCTGTAATTAGATCTAGGACACTTACCTTAACGGTTGTAAGTAAATCTCTACCATTTACTTCCCAATTAATTTGATTGTTAATTTGTATTAAAACAAACAAATCGCCTGGTGGTATTTGTTGTATATCATGTTGCCCCATTCCACTAAATCTAATTTTATCGCCGTTATTGACGCCTTTTGGAACACTGATATCTACTGTTTGTTCACGCCTGTTATTGAGCCTATAAGTTGCAATGACACTTTTACCAGTATATACTTCTTTTATGCTGATGTTACAGCCGATCGTGATATCTTGATTACGCATTTGTTGTCTTGCGTTAAAACCAAAAGGACCAAAACCTCCGCCAAACACTTGCTCAAAAACATCACCAAAGTTTCCTGCATTGAAAGTTTGTTGTTGCTGAGGATCGGTAGTACCAAATTGATCATACATTTGGCGCTTTTGGGGATCTGATAGATTTTGGTATGCTTCGTTTATCTGCTTGAACTTTTCGGGATCACCACCCTTGTCAGGATGATACTGCATTGCTTTTTTCTTAAATGCAGTTTTTAACTCTTGATCATTAGCAGACTTTGAAACACCTAGAATGTCATAGTAGTCCATACAACTACTTATTTAGAAAACTGTGTCTATTTACGAGAGCTGGTATATAAACCGAACCATGCCGCACCTGCACCAACAACAACCGAAATCAAACCGGATTGTTCTAGTGTAGGATTGTCTAAAGCCATGAACCAAATTACACATTTGTATAACAATACAATATATGTGGTAATGAATATTCTTGGAAAGATTCTCCAACTGTCAACTGCCTTTGCCATATGAATAATTTTTGCATATGGATTTGGACCTAAGTCTTTCACACTTGTGTCTACTTCAAGATCTAATTTTACCTTTTTACTCACACCCTCTTTACTTGCTGGTACAACAACTTCTGCGTCAGGCTTCTTTGCCTCCTTTTCAAAAGTTTTATCTTCTGCAACCAAATCTTCAGGTTTCTTTCTTGGCATTATTTTCTCCCTCTTAGTTTATCAATTTCTTTTTTGTTTTCTTCAATGTCATCTCTATTTCTTCCAATTTTGGAATCTTGAGCTTTGTCTATTAGTTCTTGCATTCTTAAACCTCGCTCAATGTCAGAATCGAGATGTAAATCTTTGTTTATAATTTTCTCTAATTTAAGTGTACCTATCCGATCATTTGCAACATATCGCCATGTATACCCTCTAGAACCATAACAACCAAAAACAGTTTCACGTAATCCTATTTTAACAATGATTGCCTGTTCGCCATCTAATAATACTTCATCGCCTTCATTAAACGCAGGATTGAACCTAAACTTTAAACCTTGCATGAAATTGGTTGCAAAGTCCTTGAACCAAAAAGCCGCCGAAATACTAATAAGGATAGCAATCCAAGGTAATAACATGCTTGCCACATCCAAGCCCAACTTATCAAACGCTTCCATCTATTTCTCCAATCTTTCGATTCGTGCTTCCAATTCATCTATCTTCTTTGTTACGTGTGGATACTTCTTACGCCAAGCATCTTTAGGTTGTTGTAACCAAGTCCACCCCCAACGTTCTACAAGATAATCTACAATAAGATCAAATTTAGCATACAACCAAAGACCTATCCTTGTAGATTTGAAATATGTAGAGAATGCTAATCCAAATAGAGATCCAGCAAGTGCTGTGTAAATCCATAGCCTATCAGAGGCCATTCTTTCTATCATTTCCCATACATGTTCCATACATTGTATTTATTTTAAAATGAACAGGAAAGTTCGGTCAGTATTGACTGCTTTTTAATAGACTCTAAGTCAGGGTGAGGCTTTACATTACAGTCTAATCGCTGGCAACTACTTAGAAGTATCGTCAGCAGGATTAGGCTTAACAGCGTTTTCATAATAAACAATTATTTCCGTTTGCTGTTCAATGTAGCGTCTTAGGTCTGCTATATTAATTGCAAGGTTTTCGTAGTCTTTCATTGATAATACAACATAGGCTAATTCACCATGCTCTTCTGTAAATTCTTTCACAAAGGATTCGTAGTTGTTTTTCGTTACTACATATACTCTAGTATCTACTAGATCAATTGGTTTTGGACGAGCTACTATCGGTACTGTTGTCTTCTCTATCTGAGTTACTACTTTTATTTCCGGCTCCCGGAACGTCGAGCACCCAGTTAGGAAGAGGAGTACTACCATCGCCGCCAGTAGCGGCTTCAAGCTCACGCCATAATTTAGCTGTGGCACCATTCATCCTTCCTTCTAAATTTTTGCTATCTCGTATAGCATCTTGTACTAGATCCAATTCACGTAACCTATTACGTAAATTATCACCATATTGTTCTGCTTTTTGTAAATCTTTTGATAGTTGATCTGATAAGTTGTTTAGTCTTACAACATCTTCTTTAAGTAATGCTATACTTTTCTCGCTAGTTTCTACTGCTGATGTAAGTTTGGCATTATTTAATTGTGCTATTTTTAAATTTGATTGTAGTTGTTTCACATAGAAAAGTCCACCGCCGGCAATTCCAAGAATAATTAATACTACAGCAATCTTTAAACCACTAAACATAAGATTATTTATCCCAGTAACTTTTTTAAAGTTTTAGGTCCTACGATACCATCGGCAACTAACATATTTGTGCTTTGCCAATTTTTGACAATTTTCTCTGTACCTGGCCCAAAGATGCCATCTGCTGGACTTATGTTTAATTTTTCTTGTACTTCTGCTACAAGTGGTCCTCTAGAACCTTTTCTAATAGTTTGATTGTAATCTACTTCAGGTTCTTCGTAATCCCCACCTAGCACATCTAATGCATGAAGGTAATGTTTCTTACGATCATCTAATCCTATTGTGCCACCATTAATACGTTTTGTTGCACCTACAACATCCATAGCATCACACCACTTATTAATATTGTTTGTATCCCAAAACCAACAAGCACTATCCAATGCACCT
>MDTE01163478.1_pt1 | contig 14934 bp, 12 predicted proteins | sample 811231 | NCBI WGS metagenome assembly MDTE01 (sample SAMN05326651, study PRJNA326480) | marine metagenome | isolation source: seawater | place: Indian Ocean: Red Sea | collected 2010 | reverse complement strand
CCTCTGCACTAGCAATAGATAAAGAAATATCAAAAAAAATTTATATAAAAAATAAAATTAGAACTCCGAAGTATTTGATTTATTCATTAAATTTATCTTTAAACAAAAATTTATTTATAAAAAAGTTAGATCAAAGATTTGGTTTTCCTTTGGTTATTAAGCCATTAAATGAGGGTTCTAGCGTAAATGTTTATATTTGTAGTAAAAAAAACTTATTTAGGAACTTATCTAAACTTAAAGAGTACGGAAAAATATTAATTGAAAAATATATACCAGGAAGAGAAATACAGGTCGCTATCTTGAGAGAGAAAATTTTAGGGGCAATTGAACTAAAACCTAAAAGAAAATTTTATGATTATCAGGCTAAGTATAATCCAGAGTCTAAAACGGAACACATAATCCCAGTGAAAATAACCAATTCACAATATAAAAGAGTTACAAAAATCGCGCTAAAATCTCACAAGTTACTTAAATGCAGAGGTGTTTCTAGATCTGATTTTAGGTTTTACAAAAATAAATTTTACTTATTAGAAACTAATACACAGCCCGGTATGACTTCATTATCACTGGTGCCAGAAATAGCAAAATTTTATAATATTAGTTTCAAAAATTTGATATTAGAAATTATGAAAGATGCATCTATTAATAAATAAAAGAAAAATTTATTTTTATCTTTTCTCATTATTTATTTTAACTACGATAATAAATCAAAACTTAATAAATTTTTTCCGTGAATGCTTTTTGATAAAACAAATTGAAATAAAAGTATCTTCATCAGAAATCAAGAAAAATATCCAAATGAATACAAATTATCTTAATAATAAAAATATTATCTTTTTAGACAAAAAAAATATTTTTGAAGCATTAAGTGATTTAAATTATCTAGAAAATATTTCAGTAAAAAAAAATTACCATCAAAGATTAAAATAAATGCAGATAAAACTAATTTTTTAGCAACAACATATATTAACAAAGAAAAATATTATGTTGGTGAAAACGGTAAATTTATAACAGCTAAAAAATTATTAAATGAAGAAAAATTACCAATTATATTTGGAAAATTTCAGATTAATGATTTTATTAATCTTAAAAAAATATTAAATCAAGAAAACATTAATCAGGAAAATATTATTAAATATTATTATCATAAAAATAAAAGATGGGATTTGTATTATAAAGAAAATATTTTGATAAAGTTACCAAATGATAATATTTCTAGTTCAATTAAATTATACAAAAAATTCAAAATCAAAAATGATATAAAAACAGGTGCTATTATCGATTTACGAATTAAAAATAGAATTGTATTGAACAATGGGTAAAATTAATTACTTTAATATTATAGATTTTGGATTATCAAATATTAGATTTTCGATTTTTGATAATAATTATAGTGAGAAGTTTTCTATTTCGAAATCAGTTTTGTTAAATAAAGATTATCTAAACCACTTTACAATAATAACAGAAATAATCAAACAAGGTGAAAAAAAAATTTCAGAATATATTAATGATGTAGTTCTGACTTTAGATACTGAAGACTTATTTGTGATTAATGTATCATTAAAAAAAAACTTAGATTCAAGTTCAAATCTAGATAAAGCCTATAATGCGTTAGTCTTAGAATTAAACCAATTAATTGATAACTCCTATTATCAATATGAAATAATTCATATAATTTTAGATAAGTGTATACTAGATGAAAAAATTTATAATAGTCTACCTCCCGATAAAAAAGAAATAAGTAAAATTAAAGTAGATTTTAAATTAATATGTTTTCCTAAAATTTTAATAACAAAAATTAAAGAAAATTTTAAAAAAAATAATATTAATGTTTTAAATATTTTTTGTACAAGTTATGTCAAATCATTATCTTATTTAAATAAATTAAGTAAAAAAAAAGCATCTTTTTTAGAAATCGGCTTTAATAGAACTTCACTTCTTTTTTTCGATGAAGGAAAATTGAAGTTTATTCAAGCAATTCCAATAGGAGGAAATCATATAACAAGTGATATATCTAAAATTTTTAAAATTAGTTTAGATGATGCGGAAAAAATAAAGAGATCATTTAATAAATCTGAGACCGAGTTTTCATATTATGGTAAAATTAAAGATGAAAATATTTCAATAAAAGAAATACTTGCTAAGGACATTTCAATAAATTTATTAAAAAAAGTAATTTTGTACAGAGTTCAAGAAATAATAGATTTAACTTTTAAAAAATCCAATGAAAGTAACAATTTCAATTTAAAAGATAGTGATCTTTTTCTTGTTGGGGATGGATCAATTCTATTTAATAATAATTCTTTTTATTTGAATGACAAATTTGAATTTAGGTCACTTAACTTCTATAAAGAAACTACAAATCAGATATGCCAATCTGCATTAACACACTTTTTAACTGAAAGAGTATTTCCTGAAAAATACATTAGAAAGCAAGGTTATTTTGAGAGATTTTTTAATTTTTTAGGAAAATAACTGTATTTTGTTGTAATAATTCTTGAGTACATATTTTTGTTCACGTTTTGTATAAAACGGTTGTGTCTATACTTACTCAAAAAACTTTGTCAAAAAAAATTACTCTTAATGGAATAGGAATTCATACCGGCACTAGAGTAAATATGAATATATTGCCAGCTTCTCCAAATAGCGGGATAGTTTTTAAAAGAATAGATTTAAAAGATAAAAACTTAGTTTATCCTTATTATAATAACGTAGTTGACACTACGCTATGTACAACCATAGAAAATAATTTTGGAGTAAAAGTTTCAACAATTGAGCATCTTATGGGTGCTTTTTATGGTATCGGAATTGATAATGCGATTGTAGAAATAGATTCACAAGAGATACCTATTTTAGATGGATCTGCAAGAAATTACATTGAAGCATTCAATAGCGTTGGTCTGAAGTTTAGTGAAGTGCCTTTAAAAATTATAAAGATTGAAAAAAATATTCAAATTAAAGAAGGAGAAAAATTTATTTCCATAAAAAAATCTAATGTTACTAGTGATATAGAATTTGAGATTAAATATAATAACGAATTAATAAAAAACCAAAAAAATAGAATAAATGTGTTTGAAGATAATTTGGAGAATATTTATAATTCGAGAACTTTTTGTTTATTTGAAGATATAGAGAAACTAAAAAAAATAGGATTAGGCAAAGGTGGAAGTTTGGATAACGCAATAGTAATTAAAAAAAATGAAATATTAAATCCATCAGGACTAAGAAATAATTTAGAATTTGTAAATCATAAAATTTTGGATTGTATGGGAGATTTATTTTTATCCGGATACAAAATTATTGGTTCAATAAAATGTTCACAGGGTGGACATAGCCTAACAAACAAATTATTAAGAAAAATTTTTAGTAATAGAAGTAATTATTCTTTGATTGAGATTAAAGGAAAGTATTTGCCACATACATTTGCTAATTACCAAGATTTAAAATCCATAGCTTAAATATTATAATTTTAATATTATTCTGATAAAATAATTGTATGAAATTTATTAAATTTCCAACATATGTAACACTAATTTTTATACTAATAATTTCATGTACAAAAAAAGAAAAAAAGGTTGAGGTTCTAAAAGAAAAAAATTTAGAGACTCAAATGATAGAAGTTTATAATCAAGCAATTGCAGAATTAGAAAGGGGCGATGTTATTTATGCTGGAAAAAAATTTAGCGAAGCTGAAATGCTTTATCCCCAATCCATTTGGGCTCCTAGAGCTGTATTAATGTCGGCATATGGATATTTTACTCAAGGTTATTTTAGTGATGCAATTAATGAATTAGAACGCTTTTTGATTAAATACAAATATCACCCAAACACAGATTATGCTTATTATTTATTAGCTTTATGTCACTATGATCAAATAGTTGATGAAAAAAAAGATTTGAAAGAAATTGTCCAAGCAAAAAAATACTTTGAATTAATTATAAATGAATATCCAAATACAGAATACGCAAATGATTCTAAATTTAAACTTGAACTAATTATTGAGATAATGGCTTCCAAAGAAATGTATTTAGCAAGGTATTACACGCAGAGAGAAAAATGGATACCCGCTATAAATAGATATAAAAAAGTCGTAAGTGAGTATGATAAAACTATATATATTGAGGAAGCGTTGCATAGATTGGTTGAGCTTCATTACAGAATTGGACTAATTGAGGAGGCTAAGAAATATGCTTCTTTGCTTGGATATAATTATCAATCGAGTCAATGGTATGAGTCAAGCTATAGGATATTTGATAAAAAATATGAGACTAAAAGGATAAAAAGAGATAACAAAAATAATACAATACTAAAAAAATTCAAGAAACTCTTTAAGTAATCAAATATATTATGGTTAAAGATGATCTAAAAAAAAAATACCAAGCAAAAATTAAAGAATATATTAAACACAATCAATTATATTTTGAAAAAAGTAAACCAATAATTTCAGATTCAGAGTTTGACAAACTAAAATTAGAAATTGTTGATTTAGAAAAAAAATATACGTTTTTAAAAAACAAAAATTCACCTTCAAAAAATGTTGGATTTAAACCCTCAAAATCTTTTGATAAATTTGAGCATAAAATTCCAATGTTATCATTATCAAATGCTTTTGATGAAGATGATTTGATAAATTTTGAAAAAAAAATTTATAATTATTTAAACAAAAAAATAGATATTGAATATAGTGTGGAACCAAAAATTGATGGTATCTCAGCATCTTTAACTTATATAAATAAACAATTAGAATTTGGAGTATCCAGAGGGGACGGGAAAATAGGTGAGGTCATAACAGAGAACTTAAAAACTATTAATGATATACCCCTAGAAATCAAAAGTGATGATTTTCCAGATGAGATAGAAGTTAGAGGTGAAGTTTTTATTAAAAAGAAAGATTTTTTGAAAATTAAAGATAATTTTGCAAATCCAAGAAATGCAGCGTCAGGAACATTGAGACAAAAAAATCCTGAAGAAACAAAAAAAATAGCACTTAATTTTATTGCTTATACCTTTGGATTTATTCAAAAAAATTCTGTTAATTATCAATCAGATTTTCTGGATAATCTAAAAAAATGGGGTTTTAAAACTAATAAAGATAATAAAATTTTGAGTGGTATTAATGATTTAATTATTTTTCATAAAAAGTTTGAAAACAAACGATTTGATTTAGATTATGATGTTGATGGATTGGTATATAAAGTTAATGATTTAAATTTACAAAGCAGGCTTGGTTTTACATCCAATTCTCCTAGATGGGCCATAGCTCATAAATTTTCTGCAGATAGTGCTTACACTAAAATCCTTAATATCGAAATTCAGGTTGGTAGAACAGGTGCTTTAACACCTGTAGCAAAAGTTCAACCGGTTAATATTGGAGGAGTTGTAGTTTCTAATGCAACATTACACAATGAAGATGAAATAAAGAGAAAAGATATAAGAATTGGGGATGTTGTAAAAATAGAACGAGCGGGAGATGTTATCCCCCATGTCATTAATGTAGACTTAACAAAAAGAAATAATAATTCTAAATTGTATTCTTTCCCACAAAAATGTCCTTCTTGCGGATCTAATACAACAAAAGAATTTAATAAAACAACAAAAAAATATGATGCAGTTAGAAGATGCACCAATGATAGTTTTGATTGTGAAAGAATTGCTATTGAAAAATTAAAGCATCTAATTTCTAAGGAAGCATTAAATATTGATGGCTTAGGAAAAAAAGTTATAGAAAAATTTTGGGATTTAAATTTAATTCGAAAACCACAAGATATTTTTAAATTAAATTATTCTAAAATAATAACTTTAGAGGGTTGGGGTGAACTTTCTGTTCGAAACCTAAAAAAATCAATAGAAAATTCTAAAAAAGTTTCACTACAAAAATTTATTTACTCAATTGGAATAAGACATATAGGCTTAGAAAATGCCAAGTTAATAAGTGATAATGTCAAAAACATATCTAGATTTTTAGAAATAATAAAAAAAAATCAAATTGATAAGTTTATAAACATCGATGGTATCGGTGAAACACAAATAAATTCAATGAAAAATTTTTTTGCAAATAAAAAAAACTTAGAAATTTTGATAGATTTAAAAAGTATATTAAGTATTGAAAGCCAAATTCTAATTAAAAATGGAATTTTGAAGAATAAAACATTCATGTTTACTGGAAAATTAAATGGAATTAGTAGAGCAGAAGCAAAATCATTGATAGAAAAAAATTCGGGCACTACTTTAAGTAATGTTAATAAAAATCTAAATTTTTTAATAGTTGGGGACAAACCGACAAAAAAAAAATTAGATCAAGCAAGAATCTTTGGTACTAAAATTATATCTCTTGAGGATCTAAAAAAATTACTTAATCAAACTTCTTAGCCATTTTTTCTCTTTAATATTAAGATATTCTGATATTTTAGAATAAGTCTCCAAATGATAATCAAACAAATAATTTCTTTCTTTAACTGTAAGCATTTTAAAATTAATTAAATCGATATCTATCGGAGCATAAGTTAAATTTTTAAAAATCAACTTATTTTGTAATTTTTTTACGTAAATTAAATTTTCAATTCTTATTCCATAATTATTATTCAAATAATAGCCAGGTTCATTACTTAATATCATACCTTCTTTAATACTTACTTCGTTATATTTTGAGATTGATTGAGGACCTTCGTGAACATTTAAAAAAAAACCTACTCCATGTCCTGTTCCGTGCGAGTAATCTAATTTTACTTTGTTTAATTCTTTTCTTGCCAATTTATCTATTAATTTACCATTAAAATTCTTTTTAAGATCACATGTAACTACTGCAATATGTCCTTTTAAAACTCTTGTAAAATTTTTTTTTATTTTATCTGAAATTATTCCTTTGCAGATTGTCCTTGTTACATCTGTTGTACCCCATTTATATTGTCCTCCAGAGTCAATTAATAGAATATCATTTTTTTTAATTATCCTATTAGTTTGATAATTTGATTTATAGTGAATAATTGCGCCGTTAGGACCAGATCCAGCAATAGTATCAAAACTTGAAAATAAATAGTTTTTAGATTTTTTTCTAAATTTTTCTAGCTTTTTTTCAATATCCTTTTCAGTTACATTCTTCTTATTTAATTTATACCAATATAAAAATTTTGTAAGAGCCACACCGTCTTCTATGTGAGCTTTAATTGTATTTTTTATCTCTATAGAATTTTTTAAAGATTTCAGTTCATATATTGGATCAATTTTAGATAGTATTTTAAATTTACTTTTTAAAATTTCATGTTCAAATATTGAACATGTATTTTTATCTATACAAAAACTTCCTCTTTTAAGACTACTAATTATTTGAAAAAACTTATTTTCTTCATAAAAAAGAGTATTTTTAAAATTTCTTTTATTTAAAAATAAAGTTTTATTAAGTTTAGTAAAAAAGATTGACTTACCTTTTTTAGATATTATCATTTTGCAATTTGCGAGTGGGCTATTAGGCAAGTCCTTTCCCCTAATATTCATAAGCCAATTAACATTTTCCCCAGCACTTATATATAAATAGTCAATTTTATTATTAATTAGATAATTCTTTACTTTAGCAATTTTCTTTTTTGGACTTTCACCACAAATTTTATCATTTAAATTATAAATATAATTTATAGTTTTTTCGTGTTTATTATTAAAATTAAATTCAATTGGAATTAAATTAAATTTATTTTCAAAATATTTTTCTATTATTTCTTCTGTAAATAATTTTGGGTCAAAACCAATTTTGCTATCAATATAAGGTAATAAATTTTTTGGTAAAAAATATGGAATTTCTAAAATTACAAAATTTTTTCCTGATTGTTTTTTTGCCTGCAGAGTGTATCTTCCATCGACAAATAAATAATTTTTATTTTTTAAAATTAGAGCAAATCCTGCAGAACCACTAAAATTCGTCACTTTGTATAAGTTATCTACATTAGAATATTCAGTAAAATAATGATCATTTTTTGGAATGATGAAACCATCTAAATTGTTATCTATTAAAAATTTTTTGATTTTCTTTATCATTTTAATTTTTTTTGATATCTTAACCATCCTGGGCTTTTGATTTCACTTTCAAACTCAATATCTTGATTAAATTCAAATTCACTGTCTTCTTGATCGTTGAAACTATTATTTTTTTTAATAAATTCATCTGGAAGTTCATCTACAAATCTGGAAGCTACACTATCTATCCAATCACCTTGATAAAATCTATTCATTGAAAATGAAATTTTTGCAATTTTTTTTGCACGTGTAATTCCTACATAGGCAAGTCTTCTTTCTTCTTCGAGACCATTTTCACCTTTTTCCTCAATACTTTTTTGGTGTGGAAATAAACCTTCTTCCCACCCAGGAAGATAAACAATATTAAACTCAAGTCCTTTGGATGCGTGCATAGTCATTAAATTTACTTTTTCACTCTCCCAATCTTGATCTAATGAAGTAGCCAATGCAACATGCTCTAGAAAACTTTCCAAATTATCAAATTCTTTCATTGCATTTAGTAGTTCTTTTATATTCTCGAGTCTATTTTCATTTTCCAAATCTTTTTTATTTTTTAACATTTCACTATAACCAGATTCATCCAAAACAATTTGTAAAAGTTTATTATGATTAATTTTTTTTTTTAAATCATATCTCCATTTATCTAATAAGTTTAATAATGAAATTAAACCAACTTTTGTTTTTGGTTTAACTTTGTTCATTTCAATCAATTTTTTTGCAGAAACTTCTAAAGAGCATTTATTTTCTTTAGAGAATTTTGATATATTTTTTATTGTTGTTTCACCAATTGATCTTTTTGGTACATTAATTATTCTTTCAAATGATAAATCGTCTAATGGTTGATTAATACATTTTAAATAAGCAACACAGTCTTTAATTTCTGCTCTTTCATAAAACTTAATACCACCAATAATTCTATAAGGAATTCCAACTTTAAGGAATCTTTCCTCAAACTCTCTAGTCTGAAATATAGCTCTAACTAATATAGCAATATCATTTAATGAATTATTATTTTTAAAATTTTCTATTGTAGAGCTTATCTCTGTTGCCTCATCTTTAACATTTCTAAAACAATCTAAAGTAATTAATTCTCCGTCTTCTTGCGTTGTGTATAGGGTTTTACCAACCCGGTTCTGATTATTCTCTATTAATTTTGAAGCAACACTTAAAATATTTTGAGTAGACCTGTAGTTTTTTTCAAGCCTTACAATTTTAGTTCCGCTATAATTTTTATCAAATTCTAAAAAATTTTTTATTTCTGCGCCTCTCCAACTATAAATTGATTGATCATCATCTCCAACGCAGCAAATATTCCTATTTTTTTCTGACAAAAATTTTAACCATTCACTTTGAATAAAATTTGTATCTTGGTATTCATCGACTAAAATAAATTTGAATTTGTTAGAGTAAATAGAACAAATATCACTATAATTTTTGAAAATTTTTACTGTGTGTAAAATCAAATCACTAAAATCAGCACAATTCAGGTCAATTAACTTTTGTTGATATATTTTGTAAATCTTTAAAAAATTTTTCTCCAATACCTCTCTTTTTTTTAAAATTACATCCTCTGGATAAAAACCTTTATTTTTCCACTTATCTATTACAGCCAATATGTATTTCGGTGATATTTTTTTGATATCTATATTTTCTGCTTTACATATATTTTTAACAAGTCTGGTTTGGTCGTCTTGATCAATTATTGTAAAGTTAGATTTAAGACCAACAGCCTCAGCGTGTTTTCTCAAAATTTTCGCACTAATAGAATGAAAAGTTCCTAACCATGGTAATCCAGTTGCACCTTTATTTAATAGTTTTGAAACCCTAACTTGCATTTCTTTTGCTGCTTTATTTGTGAATGTAACTGCAAGTATCTGGTTTGAAAATGCTTTATGACTTCTAATTATATGCGCAATTCTTGAAGTTAAAACTTTTGTCTTACCTGAGCCAGCACCAGCTACAATGAGAAGTGGCCCATTTAGATGCATTACTGCTTCTTGTTGCTTTTCATTTAAATTTAACAAATAATCAGATTTTGACATAAACTTTTTATTGTATAACTTTATTATTTTAATGAATAAAATTAAGCAAAATAAAATAACATTTTTTTTAATTTTATCAGTAATTGCAATAACTTTTTCCTCACTAACATTTTTATCTTTACCAGTTTTATTTAATTATAAAAGCAAAGTTACAAAAATAGAAAAAAATTTTAATAAAAATTTTAAAATTTTTCTTAAAACTTCAGGCAATATTTCTTATAAACCTTTCCCTAAGCCACATTTATTAGTAGAAAATGCTACACTCAATTTATCAAATAATAGAAAAAACAAAAATTTAATAGATACATCAAATCTCAAAATTTTTATTTCGTTGAGAGATATATATTTAAGATCATTTGAAAATATTTCATCAGCTGAAATTTCAGATTCTAATATAGAATTTACAATACCTGACTTAAAAAAATTTAGAGAACATTTATATTATAGTATTAATAAACCAATATATTTTAATAAATGTAAATTTTTTATAAAAAATAAGAATGATGAAGTTATTTTAATATCTCCAATCAAAAATATAATTTATAAAATAAATAATAAATCTAAATTTAAAAATTTTATAATTGATGGTGAAGTTTTTGGCATAGATTTTAAATCTGAGTGGAGAAGACAATATGATAATCCAAAAATAAGTATTAATAATATTAATTTATATAGTCCAAATATTGAAATTAAAAATATTTTTAAGAATAATAATAAAAAATTTCAGATTTTTAACGAAATAATATTTGGTCAAGACAAATTAAAATATGAAATTAACTTTAACGATAATAAAATTAATATAACCTCACCCAAAGTAGAAAATATTAATTTTAATATAGACGGAAACATACAGGTTAAACCTTTTTATTTTGATATTGCTTTAAATATTAAAAACAAAAAAATTGAAAAAATTATTGATAATTTTTTAATATATTTTCTTCTGTATGATAAAAATTATTTAGGAAATATTAGTGGAAATTTTAAAATAAAATTAGATGAACTCGACAATAAATTAATTAAGAAAGGTGAAATTAATTTTATTATTAATGAAAAAAAAATTGAATTAAAAAATTCGACATTTGACTTACATAAAATTGGAAAATTAAATTCACAAATTAGCTACGAAGAAGAGTTGGGAAAAATTAAATTTTTTTCAAAAAATAAATTAATTATAAACAATCATATTGAATTTGCTAAAATGTTCCAAATCGCATCAAATAAAGCCAAAAATATTGATCAAATATCATTTCAATTAGAAAAAAACATTCATGAAACAGATTTTACAATTTCGAATATCATAATAAATAATGTAGAGAACAACGAAAAAATAAAACAATTTTATACTGTTAAGAATATTCAAAACCTTAGATCTCACATAAGAAAAGTTTTAGATTAATCAGGTTTTGTCATTTTGATTGGATTAATTAATAAATCAAATTCTTTTTCATTAATTAAGCCTGAATTTATGGCTTCATCTTTTAATCTAGTATTGTTTTTTAAAGCTTTTTTTGCAATTTTTGCAGCATTATCATAACCCACTTTTGGTGCAATAGCTGTCACCAACATTAGTGAATTATCTAAATGTTCTCTAATTTTTTTTTTATTAGCTTTAATTCCTTTTACGCAATATAGACTAAAGTTTTTAACACTATCTGCTAAAATATCTATCGATTGTAATACGTTATAAGCTATTAATGGTTTGAATACATTCAACTCAAAATGTCCATGACTTCCTGCAACTGAAATACCTGTATGATTTCCTATTACTTTAGCACAAACCATTGTCACCGCCTCACATTGTGTAGGATTGACTTTGCCAGGCATTATAGATGAGCCCGGTTCATTTTCAGGTAATAAAAGTTCTCCATAACCAGCTCTAGGACCTGATCCCAAAAATCTTATATCGTTTGAAATCTTCATTAAAGCAACTGCGCATGAATTTAAGGATCCTGAAAAATTTACAATTGCATCATGTGCAGCTAATTCTGAAAATTTATTTGGAGCAGGTTTGAATTTTAACTTACAAAATTTTTTAATTTGACTTACAATCTTTTTATCAAAATTCTTTTTTGAATTTATCCCAGTTCCAACAGCCGTCCCTCCTTGTGCTAAATAATAAATATCATTTAATGAATATTTAATTCTATCAATACTTTTTTTTACTTGTGCTTGGTATCCAGAAAATTCTTGACCTAATGTCAACGGTGTTGCATCTTGAAGATGTGTTCTGCCAATCTTAACAATTTTTTTAAATTCAACTGTTTTTTTTTTCAGCAAAGTTTCTAATAATTTCAGACTTGGTAAAAGCTTATATATAGTTTCAGTTGCAATAGAAATATGCATTGCAGTTGGAAAAACATCGTTAGTAGATTGCGATTTATTTACATGATCGTTTGGATGAACAGGTTTCTTTGTTCCTTTTTTGCCTTTAAGAATTTCTATCGCCCTATTTGCTATGACTTCATTTACATTCATATTAGTCTGAGTTCCCGAACCAGTTTGCCAAACTTTTAATGGAAAATTTTCACTCATTTTACCGCTGATTACTTCATTAGATGCTTTAATTATTGCTTTAGCAATTTTCGGAGGAATTGATTTATCCTTCAGATGTACTATGGCCGCGCTCCTCTTTATTATTGCAATTGACCTAATTATTGAGGTCGGGACTAGTATTTTTCCAATATTAAAAAATTTTTTTGATCTTTGTGTAGATGCACCCCAATATTTATCTATAGGTACATTGATACTTCCAATACTATCAAATTCTTTTCTATTTTTCATTGATATGTTAAAAATGATCTATTTATATACTATATTTTATAAATCTTACAGGAGTAAAATGACAAACTTTCAAAAAGTAAAAACATTTATGGAAACATTTGGACAAGAGGTAAAAACTTCACCATCATTTAGTTCCCAAAAAATAAATAAACTAAGATTTAATTTAATTAAAGAGGAGCTAGATGAACTAGAGGAGGCATTCAAAAATAATGATTTACTAGAGGTTGCTGATGCCCTTACAGATATTCTCTATGTTACTTATGGTGCGGGACATGCTTTTGGTATCGATTTGGATGCATGCTTTGCAGAAGTGCAAAATTCAAATATGAGTAAATTAGGAATCGACGGACAACCAATTTATAATAGTGCAGGAAAAGTAATGAAAGGACCAAACTATTTTAAACCTAATTTGTTTAAATTTATAAAATAATTATATTGGATTTTTATAATTTTTTACTAAGTTAATTATATTGAAAAATGTTTAAAAAAATTGAGCTGTGGGTAGTATTTTTAATTTTACTAGCTTTCCTAGTTGGTACAATATTTTTTGGAGCTTTAATCAGACACGAATATCAAGGTGGTAAAAAATATCCTGAATTGCGCAAAATTGCAGTTTTTGTTGCATCGATACCATCAAATATTCGAAATACTAGAATAAGAATAAAAGATAAAGGTATTGTTATAGAAAACTTAATTGATAAACCACCAATTGAAAATAAAAATTTAAGTAAACCAAAATTAAAATTTTTTCAAAAAATAAAAAGAGACGCACTTTTTGTACTTCCAAGATATGATGCGGAACAATCTAGATCCATAGTAGAGATAATTGATTTAAATAATTTCGAGACAATACATACATATAAGCATGATATCACTGCCATGAATAACAAAATAGATATTAAAGATAAACAATTCGAAGCTATTAGAAACGATACAAGCGAAATAAGATTTAAATATGTGCACCCTCTTATCTTTGAGGACGGCAGTTTGGTGAGTGAAGGAGATTACGGACCTCTTTTCAAAATTGATGTTTGTTCAAATTTAGAATGGATTAATCAAGAACATGTTTTTCATCACAGCAAAATGTTAGACGCAAAAGGAGATATTTGGGTTGGTGCACACTTATACCCTTATTCAGAGTTGATACAGGATCATTATCCTAGATTTGGTTTTTTAGATGATGCAATAGTTAAAATTGATAAGAGTGGAAAAATATTATTATCAAAGTCTATTGCAGAAATACTTTATGAAAATAAAATATTAAATATTTACGAATTATTTGAGGGTGCAGACCCACTCCATCTAAATGATATTGAACCAGCTTTAAAAGATACTATGTATTGGAAAAAAGATGATTTATTTATAAGCATAAGAAATAAATCTGCAATAATTCATTATAGACCATCCACAAACAAAGTTATTAACTATATAAAAGGTCCTTTTGCATATCAGCATGATGTAGATATAATTTCTGATAATGAAATATCAATTTATAATAACAATAATTATGCTAAATTAGATAGTCACTTCTCTCAAATAGTAATTTACAACTTTGAAAATAATCAATTTTCAAGAAAAGGATATGGTGTTTTGAGGTCAAATAATTTTAAATCAGAAACTGGCGGTTTATCTCATATATTAAAAGATGGCTCAATGTTAGTAGAAGAAACAGATTATGGAAGAATACTTTTTTTAGATAAAGGATCGGAGGAATTAGAATGGGAGTATGTGAATAAAGATAAAAATGACAAAGGAGAATTTGAGGTATATGGATTACAATGGTCTAGAGTTATAGAAGATATAGACAAAGTGAAAAAAATCAAAGAAAGTATAAAAAAGAAAAAATGTTAAAAAGTTTAATATATTTTGTTATATTTTTTTCAATTTCTTCCAACAGTTTTGCTTACCTTGGTCCTGGAATGGGAGGAGGTATTATAGCAGCCACGCTTGGAGTTGTAATTGCTATAATTGTTGGTTTATTTGGAATATTGTGGTTTCCGATAAAAAGATTAATAAAAAATAAGAAAAAGGAAAAAGAAAAGGATAAATCTTATAATAAATTAGAAAATGATTAATGTTAAAGCATATTTATATTTTAGTAATATGT
>MDTE01167180.1_pt1 | contig 14935 bp, 16 predicted proteins | sample 811231 | NCBI WGS metagenome assembly MDTE01 (sample SAMN05326651, study PRJNA326480) | marine metagenome | isolation source: seawater | place: Indian Ocean: Red Sea | collected 2010 | reverse complement strand
TGTCGTCATCGCCTACCGTGTCGTCGTCGCCTGCCGTGTCGTCATCGCCTGCCGTGTCGTCATCGCCTGTCGTGTCGTCGTCGCCTGTCGTGTCGTCGTCGCCTGCCGTGTCGTCATCGCCTGCCGTGTCGTCATCGCCTGCCGTGTCGTCATCGCCTGCCGTGTCATCATCATCGGTCGCGTAGATCACACGCTCACAGCCAGCCGCGAGCCCTAAACACACAGCAAACAAGACCAGGTAGTAGAGCCGGTTCATGCGTCAATCCTCGCGTCGTTGACCTTGTGGCGAATAGTCACCCCACCGCTCTCGGGCAACAAGAAGATGACCTCGTCGCCCTCGTAGGTGGTCTCGACCAGTTCTCCCAAGTGCTCGTCCGCCACTTTGTAGCGGACCTCGCCGTGGACAGTCGTCCCATCGAAGTTCACATAGCCATCGAGCGTGCCGCGCTTCCACTTCTGGTAGTGCTTGCCACAGAAGCCCTTTGCTCGAACTGCAGAGTCACAGTCGTGCAGCTTGCAGTCTCGGGGTCCGATAGGAGGACGTCCGACGGGCCGTCGGCCACTGGGAGCGACAGCACCATTGTCACTGGCAGCTGCCTTGCTCGTCGCCGCTGCCGCTGCCGCGGCCACCTCGTCACGGAGGCCCTCCAGCGTGGACGTCAGATCCGCAATGGTCTTCTCCAGACGTTCGAGCTTATTGCGCAGATCGCGGACCTCCGACCGTGTCGGCAAGCCTTTCTGATCTAAGACCTCGTAGATGATGTCTTCTACGGGGGTGTGGATGGCTGGAACCAATCGCTCCGCTACGCCACCCAACACAAAACTAGAGATTGCTCCCACCGGATTGTCCTTCCCGAGGCACCTTTCGCCCCGCTCGCCCTCAGGCGTCATCGCTGCCTTCTGCCAGCTTCTTGACCGACCCCCGCACCTCGTTGAGCAAACGAGTTGCTTCACGCGTGCTGAAGTCCAACATATCGATGCGATTCCGTAGATCACGAAAGTCCTGCCGAGTAGGCAGGCCCTTCTGTTTCACTACCTTTTCGAAGACATCCTCCACCGGCTCTCGCAAGTGCGGGATGACTCCATCGTTCAAGGACGAGAAGATGTAGCTGCGAATGACGCCCATGAGAAGCCCGTCTCCTGAAGCCGCTTCGACCGCTCCAAACGGCCACGCGCAAGGTAATTGCGGGGTCTACGCGATGTCAAGGAAACCCGCGTCTTGCCAGACGTCCCAGTCGTCGCTTCGGCTCCTTGTTCTGGCTGCACTGACCGCGCTGGTGTTGAGCTGTGCGCCCTCTTCAACTGTCGCTACGCTGGAGATTCGCCCAGCCGGAAAGGTCGGTGAAGTGCTCAGCTGGGCTGGCACCACAACAAAAAAGGGGCCGAGACACAGGATCCGCATCTCGTTGGATATCGATCCTGCGAAGTTGATGGGCTGGGCACGTACAAGCCTCCAGTATCGAGTCCTGGCCGATGTCCGTTTCCATCCCCCAAAAGGGGAGGTGCGAACCCGAACCCTCGTCATTCCCATCACGGAGGCTCGGAAGATTGGCGAAGACCCCAACACGGGAACCATTCGGATGGCACACGGTGCCGCTGGAACGCCCCTGGAGAATGGCTTCCGGCGGACAGAACCCATGGAGGCCTACTCGGTCTGGCCCAAAGCCGGCGACCACAAAATCAGTGTGAGGATGCGCATCGAGAAAGGCGCCAACAGAAATGCGCTGAAGACCATTCGAGCATTGCGGGTGGAGGTTCTCGCAAGCGGCGACGGAGGGGGTGTCCTGAGCGAGTGGACGGAGCTTCCACCCGTCTTCGAGTAAACAGCGCATGGACACAAAGAGCGACCCGGTGCTGGGCCAACCCAACCGCCACCTCAGCCGCCTTGGGGGACCCTCCCGACCAACGTCGTTGCGACAGCAACCACGGCAGCGACCTGGACCTCAAGAGGCATCGACACGTCCCCTACGGCTGCACGGGGGTTGCGTTCAAGGGCCTTGAGCGCCGCTCCAGGCAAGGGTGGAAGGTGCAAGAAGAGCGCAGGCAGTCCCCGCGGCTGCATGCGCAACAGCGAGTGGAAATACATCGCGTTACACAAATAGGTACCGGCATCGGTGGATAGCCGATGAGCTATGCCTGCAGCGCTCAGAGCCGACGACAGCGCCGCCACATCCGAGTGGGTCTCAAGGATCGAGGCGGCCCCGTCCAACAGCACACCATCCTCCGCGAGGTAGCCGTCGATGTCGGGAAACGTGAAGTGAGCTCGATTCAGCGCCCGGCACTCCACTTCCACATCCGCGGAACGACCCGAGAGGCCTGTCGCCAAGATTCCAGCCACTGGCCCCTCGTCGAGCAACCGGTCCAGTAACTGCGGAAGCCGCGCCAACGAGACGTCCGCAATGTGTCGCCGCACGGGAATTCCCGAGCGCTGGAGTTCCACTGCCGCCTGAGCGGTCACATCGACCGTGCTGTTGTGCTCCCACGCGCCGAACGCCCCATAGCCCATCAGCAAGAGAGGACGATCCATGGGGCGCTCTCTAGTGCTGGTCCTGCCAGAGCTCGAGACCCTTTCTGAGATCTCGCAGGAAGCGACCCGACGCAGCCCCGTCGTTGGCGCGATGGTCGTAGCAGAGAGTCAGGAACATCATGGGGCGAATGCCCATGGCGTCCTTGCCCTTGTCGTCGGTCACGACGACCACCCGTTTGCGGACAACACCCATGGCCAAGATCGCCACCTGGGGCTGGTTGATCAGGGGCTGTGAAGCCAAGTTTCCGTTGGAACCCACGTTGGTGATCGTAAACGTCCCGCCGGTCAGGTCCGCTGCCGTGAGCCGCCCCTCCCGCGCAGCATCCACCCGGTCGTTCAGAGCCGCAGCCAACTCATCCAGGCTCATGGCGTCCGCACCATGAATGACGGGAACAACCAAGCCTCCGTCAGCCCGCGCCACAGCAACCCCGAGGTTCACGGGGGCGTGGGAGACCCGACGTAAGTCATGGGTCAACGAGGAGTTGAAGCCACGGTGACGGGTCAGCGCCTGGGCAACTGCATGACAAACAAAGGCTGTGTAGCTGGGCTTGCTGCCCCCGCCGGACACATCTCCGCGAGCGACGCGCGACGCGGCTACCCGCTTCATGTCGACCTCGACCAACGTACTGACGTGGGGTGCGCGCCACCACGTGTAGGCCATGTGCTGAGCCATCGCTCGACCGATGGGACTCAAGGCCTCGATGGTGTCCCCTTCGAACACTTCGGGGGCGAAGCGGGTGGCAACGGCAGGGTCGAACGGTACCGCCAGTCGCTGCGCGAAGCCCGTGGGAGGGATGCGCTGACCCGGCTGATAGCCGCCAGGAGGAGAGGCAAAGCCGGAGCCGCCACCGCCACGAGCAACGAACGCTTCGATGTCACGTCGGGTGACTCGCCCGCCAGCACCCGAGCCCAGCACGAGCGAAAGATCCACGTCCTGCTCCCGGGCAATGCGACGAACTACGGGAGAGACAAAGAGCTTGCGGTCACCACCCGCACGGAACTGCTGGTTGCGTCGGGCGGGGTCGACGGGGGCGGCGACAGCCACGGATGGCGTGCTCGTCGAAGCGGAACCGCGCGCGGGCGCGGCGACAGCAGGGGGAGGTGGTGAAGAGACGGAGACCTCAGCGGCAGCGGGGGGCTCCCAGCTCTCACCCTCCTCGCCGAGGATCGCAATGACCGAGCCCACGGCAACCGTCTGGCCCACCTCGGTGAGGAGGGCCAGAACCACGCCCCCGTCGGATGAGGGAACCTCCGTCTCGATCTTGTCGGTAGCCACGAGGACAAGGTCCTCGTCACGCTCCACCGACTCGCCCACTTGCTTAAGCCAGCGGACAATCGTTCCTTCTGCGATGGACTCTCCCAAACCAGGGAGTCGAATCTCAGTGGCCATCTGTACTCGATGCTCCTACGAGTTCGGTCAGAGCCTGAGCGCCCAACCTTCACCGGGGGAGGAGAATACGCAGCGACTGGCTCGGAGGCGAGAGCCGACGGTCGAACTCCTGCGCAAAACACGCACCAACGCGCTCCACGACCACATCCAGAGGTGGCGTATTTGAGCCCAGTTGAGCTTCCATACTGGTGACGCCAGCGTCTCCAATCCCACAAGGAACGATGAGCTGGAAATAGCTGAGGTCGGTGCTGTGATTGATCGCAAAGCCATGCTGCGTAACCCAGCGCGAGACCTTCACCCCAATGGCCGCGAGCTTCAGTGACCCATCGGGCAGCCAGGTCCCCGTTCGACCAACAACCCTCGTCGTCTCCAGCCCGAAGCCCGCTGAGAGGGAGATGAGCATGGACTCGACCTTGCGGAGGTAGAGATGAAGATCTCGCTCGCCACGCTCCGCATCCAGCTGCACGATGGGATAGCCCACGAGCTGACCGGGGCCGTGGAACGTAATGTCTCCTCCCCGATCGGTGGTTCGCACCACCACGCCACGCTTCTGGAGTTGCTCCTCTCCTCCGAGCAGGTTCTCCAACCCTCGTCCGGTAAAGGAGTGGGTGATGGTAGGAGGGTGCTCCAACAACAGCAGGACATCCTCAATGGCTCCGTCGACCCGCGCCTTCACCAGCGCCTTCTGAAGTGCCCATGCCTCATCGTAGTCAATGCGACCGAGCCAATGAACTGCCAGAGGGCGCTGAGCCATAGGACCCCGAGGGTGATCGCTACACATGTCCTGCATCCAGCCAGGCAACGGCCTGAAGGTCAAGAGACAGAACCCCACCAGGAACGGGGAGTCTAGAGAGTGCCCCCGACGGTCACGCCACCTGCTTGGTTGCTGGATCCCGGCGCAGGAAGTCCCGCAGGCGTCGCATAGCCCGCACCTCCAGCTGGCGCACGCGCTCTCGGCTCACCCCCATGTCATCACCGACTTCCTGCAACGTGTGGGGCGTCTCGAGCAAGTGACGCCTGCGAATAATCTCCTGCTCCCGGGGGGGCAGTTGAGCGATGGCCATTGCGAGACTTGCGTTTCGCGTTCGTGCCTCTTGGGATGCACCCACCTCCTCCTCCGGGCTAGCTGCCATTCCTGCAAAGAAATTACTGCGAGGCACTCCATCCCCATCGGACCCGACCGGAGCATCCAGACTCACGTCATAGCCCGACAGACGCCCTTCCATACTGGAGATCGTCTTGCGATCGACACCAATGATTTCCTCAAGGCGAGCCAGGCGCTGCTCCCCCACGAGACCTTCTTGACGCACCTCCTCTTTGGCCTTTCCGAGGCGGCTGTAGACGGTGCGCTGCCGCTGAGTCGTACCGAGCCGTACTAGGGACCGGGTCTTGAGCAGGTAGTCGCGTATGTACGCACGGATCCACCACGATGCATACGACAGGAAGCGTACCCCGCGGTCCGGGTCGTACCGCTCCACAGCGCGCAGTAGCCCCAGCGTCCCCTCCTGCATGAGGTCCGAGAAGCTAGCGTGTTGGTTGCTGAACTGACCAGCCATCTTGATGACAGCGCGCATATTGGAGAGGACCAATTTCTCAGCGGCGACCTTGTCTCCTTCTTCCCGCCAGGCCCTCGCCAACTGCACCTCTTCCTCGGCCGTCAGCAAGGGGTAGTCGCGAACGGCATTGTGGTAGAGAGCGAGGGCGTCGGTTCGTTGCCTTGTCATGTGTTGTCTCCTCAGCGGTTCCTCATGGCACGGCATCGTGTTCAACCGGACAGTGAACGGCACAACCGACACCCGAGGCATCGCCTTGCACGGATCACTCGCAGGGAAAGTGCCAGCCCAGAGGGTCCCCTGCTGCCCGGTACCGCAGCTACGGAAGTCGCCGCGGTTCATGAAGTAGGACACCCATGGGACCCAATCCGTTCCCTGAAAATTCAATCGAGCCCTGCCCACAGCCAGTCATCTGGTACAACCAGTGCCCCATCGAGTGCGCACATCGGGAGACAGCATCATGATTGGCTTCGAACTGAACGAGACTCAGCAGGCCTTCCAAGAAATGGCCCGCGACTTCGCCCGCAATGAGATCGCGCCGGCTGCAGCCGAGCATGACCAAGAGGGGAAGTTCCCGCGCGACATCCTGGTCAAAGCACACGCAGTGGGGCTGATGAACAACCACGTCCCAGAGAACTACGGCGGCCTCGGGCTGGGCACGTTGGACGGCTGCATCATCTCCGAAGAGATCGCCTGGGGCTGCACCGGAATCGGCACAGCTATGGAAGCCAACTCGCTGGCGGAGATGCCAGTCATTGTCGCCGGCAACGACGAACAGAAGAAGAAGTACCTCGGTCGGATGATCGAGGAGCCGTTGTTCGCTGCTTACTGCGTCACCGAGCCCGGCGCGGGTTCAGACGTGGCAGCAGCGCGCACCACAGCGACCAAGAAGGGCGACGCCTGGGAGATCTCCGGCGAGAAGATGTGGATCACCAATGGTGGGGTGGCGAACTGGTACTTCGTACTGGCCAAGACCGACTCCGACGCCCGGCCCGGCTCGGCCTTCACTGGCTTCATCGTCGACGCTGACTCCCCAGGGATCACCGTAGGCAAGAAGGAGTGGAACATGGGGCAGCGAGCCTCCGACACCCGAAGCATTACCTTCGAGTCCGTCATGGTTCCCGACGCCAACCGGCTCGGCGATGTGGGCTACGGGTTCAAGATCGCCATGAAGGCCTTCGACAAGACTCGTCCAGTTGTCGCTTCCGCCGCAGTGGGGCTGTCGCGTCGGGCCATGGAGGAGAGCATCAAGTACGCGACGGAGCGCAAGACCATGGGTCGGCCCATTGCGGGCCATCAAGCCATTGCGTTCATGGTCGCCGATATGGCCATGGCCGTGGAGTCGTCACGCATGCTGGTGTGGAAGGCCGGCTACGAGATCGACCAGGGCCGGCGCAACACCTTCTACGCCTCCATGGCCAAGGCCACAGCCGCCGACAACGCCATGAAGGTTGCGACGGATGCGGTGCAGATCCATGGCGGCTATGGCTACAGCAGTGAATATCCCGTCGAGAAGCTCATGCGCGACGCCAAGGTCTTTCAGATCTACGAGGGCACCTCCCAGATTCAGCGCCTGATCATCTCCAAGGAGATCTTTCAGCGAGGGTGACCTGGGGACTCGGCATTGGCAATTAGCCAGACACTGGTCGAGCACAGGCGCCGGAGCACAGGGTGACAACAAGCCAACAGGCGCCTACTTAATCAAGTGGGTTGCACGCAGGGACCCCAGTGCCCGATACTGGAAGTGCACCCCCTTTCACCAGCTGCGAGGAACCATGACCTACATCGTGACCCGCCTTTGTCGTGACTGCGTCGATACGGCTTGTGTGGCCGTCTGTCCCGTCTCCTGCATCTACCGCTATGAGGGCGATGACAAGCAGACGTTCCCCAACCAGCTCTACATCCACCCTGAAGAATGCGTCGACTGCAACGCTTGTGAGCCGGCCTGCCCCTGGGAGGCGATCTTCCCAGAAGACGAGGTGCCCGACGAGCTAGAGGAAGACACCGCTCTCAATTACAAGATGCTGGAGTGCGAAGACGACTTCGAGGTCCAGGAAGAAGAAGAGCACGAACAGCCCGCACCAGAAGACGTCGCCGCCAACAAAGAGAAATGGGGCGTCGCATAGCCGCCTCCGGATAGGCAACCCGAGCCGACGATCCAGCACCCGCTGGCCTGTGCGTCTCTGTGGTTAGCTAAGGAGCGGTGTGATCTAGCCGGGTGGCCAGGTCATCCTGCGCCCACCGAGCAGGTGCACATGCAGATGCGCGACCGTCTGGCCCGCATGGTCTCCATTGTTGATCACGAGGCGATAGCCCCGCTCGGTCAGGTCCAGTGTGCTCGCTAGGTCCCTGGCCACCTTGAACAAGTGGCCAATAAGTTGCTCATCCTCATCGGCCATCTCGTTCACGTTGAGCAGTTCCTTGCGGGGAATGATCAGCACATGCACGGGGGCCTGCGGATTAATGTCGTGAAAGGCTACGCATTGGTCATCTTCGTGAACGATGCGAGCGTCAATTTCCTTGCGGAGAATCTTGGCGAAGACGGTCTCGGCCATGGGGCCCTCTCTCAGCTTGGGACCAGAACATTCAGGCAGCAGCTTCAGCGAGGACAGAATCCGCGGACAGTCTTCTGCTTTGTACTGGTACGTTACCGCAAAGGCTGCTCGACGCCACCTGGGCAGACCATTTCCTGGAGAACTCGTGGGAGAGTCCCTCGCTGTACACTGCCGCTCGCGCTGGCCAGACCGGCCGGAGCGAGAAGTACGGGGCGAAATCAACCAGAGCCTCTTTGACATGCTCAAGGCTGGGGGGCAGCCCGTAGCGTCCTCCTGTACCGCAGAAGCCGTCTGCGGAAAGTGCATTGTCCGGATTGTAGACGGAGCCGACCAACTGTCGCCCACCACCGACGAGGAGCGCACCGTGCTCGAGCGCGAGGGCGCCTCGGTCGACGAGCGACTGGCCTGCCGTGCTCAGCTACTCGGAGAGGGTGTCGTCCTGAGCGCCAGCTACTGGTAAGGACTCAGCCCAGCACTCCCAGTGCCTTGCCCACCTGAGTGAAGGCCGCCACTGCCCGGTCAATGTGACCTTCAGTATGGGCCGCGCTCAGCTGAACGCGGATTCTTGCCTGGCCACGCGGCACAACAGGGAACGAGAAGCCGATGACGTAGATGCCTAGCTCGAGGACTTGAGCTGCCATCTCGCCGGCGAGTCGGGCGTCCCCGAGCATGATGGGAACAATGGGGTGCTCGCCGTCTAGGATGTCGAAGCCTGCCTCGGTCATCTGCCGCCGGAAGTTGACGGTGTTGGTCTCGAGCCGGTCTCGCAGCTCAGTACTCTCACTCAACAGGTCGAGAGCAGCCAGCGAGGCGCCTACGACCGGAGGCGCGAGCGTATTGCTGAACAAATAGGGACGACTACGCTGGCGCAACAGCTCGATGATCTCCCGCCGGCCAGAGGTATAGCCACCGCTGCCTCCACCCAGAGCCTTCCCCAATGTGCCCGTGATGATGTCGACCCGCCCCATCACCCCGCAGTGCTCGTGAGTCCCTCGGCCAGTGGCACCCATAAAGCCCACAGCGTGGCTGTCGTCGACCATCACCAACGCGTCGTAGCGATCGGCTAGGTCACAAATCTCCGAGAGCTTGGCGATGTAGCCGTCCATGGAGAACACACCATCGGTTGCGATCAGTCGGATTCGAGCGTCGGAGGAGTCTCGAAGTCGCTCCTCCAGTTCTGCCATGTCGCTGTTGGCGAACCGAAGGCGTCTGGCCTTACAGAGCCGAATCCCATCGATGATCGACGCGTGGTTCAAGGCATCGGAGATGACGACGTCATCGGGGCCGAGGAGGGTCTCGAAGAGCCCACCGTTGGCGTCGAAGCACGACGAATACAAGATGGTGTCGTCGGTCCCCAGAAAGTCGGAGAGCTTCTGCTCCAGTTGGGTGTGAATGTCGAGCGTCCCGCAGATGAAACGCACAGACGACATCCCATAACCTCGATCATCGAGGGTGGACTTCGCTGCCTCGATGAGCCGGACATCATCGGAGAGGCCCAAGTAGTTGTTGGCGCAGAAGTTGATGACTTCTTGGCCGGTGCGGACCCGGATAGCAGCCGCTTGGGGCGTGACGATCACGCGTTCCTCTTTGTAGAGGCCTGCGTCGCGAATCGAGGCTAATTGCTCCGTCAATATGGACTGGACCTGGTTTCCGTACACGACTGTTCCTCCCGTAGGGCCTCCAGCGGACCCAAAGATGTCAGCCCAAGACGTCTGCGCCAGCGAATCGGAGCACGACCTTGGGGTGATTGGTGATGCAGCCCTCGAACCGCTCTTTCTCCCAAGAATCCATGTCGACGACCGTCTCTCGACCTTGGTCGAGGATCACATCCCAGATCAGATCCTGAATTCGGTTGGAGCGGTCCTCCAGAAGCGATCTGGTCACCATCCAGGTCTCAAAGACCTGGCGACCGACCACCGAGTGCAGCGCGATGCCATCCATCACGAGGCGGCCAAACGATGAGATCACTTGCTGACCATCGTGAATTCCAAAGAGGATCACGTCTCCACCACGACGAGTAGAGCCGATGGCAGCGTTGAACGCAGAGTTGAAGCCGCTCATTTCCAGTGCCACGTCAGCACCTACTCCACCCGTGGCTTTCTTGACCGCGGCCACCACCCGAGAGTCCGCTTCAATGGGGTCCGCCCCGGCCAAGTCCGGCTCAATCACCTCGTCTGCACCAAGGCGTCGAGCCATGGCGGCATGGCGCGGGTTGGGCTCCACACCAATGATGCGACCAGCGCCGAGCCCGCGAGCGATGAGAACCGCGAACAAGCCAATCGTTCCAGTTCCGAAGATGGCAACCGTTCGACCACGAAGGTCGACCTTTGTGCAGGCATGGACGGCATTTCCAAATGGCTCTTGGATCGCGCCGACCTCTGGCCGGATCCGGTCAATGTCTGTCGGCCAGAGCGCACCCGCCGGAAGCTTCATGTAGTCGGCAAAGCAACCGTCCATGGAAATCCCGATGATGCGGTCCTCCGCACACACGTGCGTATCCCCCGCGCGGCACTGGTAGCAGCTCCCGCAGATGATGTGGCTCTCGGTGCTGACGATGTCGCCGGGCTTGTAGCCGTACTTTGCGGCGCTCTTGTCGCCGACAGCCACGATCTCGCCCAACATCTCGTGCCCGGTGACCCGCTGGTCCTTCCCGTCCTCGTCCAGCGAGCCCCCGATCATGTTGCGGAAGGCCTTGCGGAACCAGATACCGCGATCGCTCCCGCAGAAGCCCGCGAACAAGGTCCGAACGATGACTGCACTGCGATCTGCGGGGACTACTCCGGGCTCAAGGCGGGGAGTCGCCACCTCCAGCCGTCGCAGACCTGTGCTGCTCTCCCAGGGATCCAGGGACCGGTCGTAGACAAGCGCCTGCATGCGCTCCGGAAGCGCCGCTTCAGATGAACTGTGAACGCCCTCAGTCATGCCTTCTCCCGACGGTGCGGGACACTAGCCCGGATTTCTGGCGAGCGCCAGAGACGAACCCGAGGCCCGCAAACAGCCAGCCGAAGCTCATGGTATCGACCACTGACCCGCGCCCCAGGGGCGCTCAGACCGGCAGCGCTGGTCGAGTTCATCGATGCAGCGCGCCGTGATTGGATCCGCCGGATCAAGGGTAGCGGCCTCTTCGAACACCTCTCGGGCCTCCTCTAGCCAGCCACACTCCATGCACACCACACCCAGGTTGCAGAGGATCCCAGCATCGTCGGGAGCCTGCGCCTCTGCTTCGTGGCCTTTCTGGAGTGCCTCCTCACGACGTCCCAGCGCCAAGAGAGCCAGAGACTGCTCACTGAGCGCCTCCGCATGCCCGGGCACCAGGGTCAGCACCTCATCGAGCGAGCGGCTCGCCTCTTGCCACTCTCCCAGCTCGCGATAAGCCAGAGCGAGAAGCAACCAAGCAGTCCACGACGTGGGGTCCCTCTCAAGACTAGAGCGCAGTCTGGGCACCGCCTCCTGGGCCTGGTCGTGCCGCAGAAGCTGTCCCCCCTCAGCGAGCAGCCGAGCCGCCTCATCGTTCAGACCAAGGGCTCCCCGATCGAGACGTGCCAGGTTCTCACGGATGTACATGAGCAGTTCGACATCCTGGGCATGGCGAAGCGCGGCCTGAAAATCATTTCGAGCGCCCTCTTCGTCACCCAGTGCATGGTGGGAGACGCCCCGACTGTTCAAGACGAGGGGATCGTCTGCTCGCAACCCCAACGCCATCGAGTACGCTTCCAATGCCTCAGCGTGCGCGTTTTGTGCTTGCAGCCAAGCGCCCCGACAAGCATGCGTTGCAAAGTGTTCTGGCGCACACTCCAAGGCATCGGCGAAGGCTGTCTTGGCCTCGTCTAGGCTGCCCTGACGAAACAGCGCGAGAGCTCGCTCACCCAGCAACCGGAGCAGGCTCGGGTCCAGCTGGAGCGCAGCATCCCAGAGTTCGACTGCCACCTCGTCAGAGCCCATGCGGACCAACTCGTGTCCGAGGTTCTCAAACAACACTGGATCCACGTAGCCCTGGTGAACAGCAGCCTCATAAGCCTCTGTAGCCAGAGCATGGTCTCCACCCGCCGCAGCGTACAGCCCGAGACGAAACAGCGTGGGGCCGTCGGGGTCCCCGCTGAGCACTTGGCGAGCAACGGCACGGCTCTCTTCTGCTCGACCAGCAACTCGGAGTGCTACAGCAAGACGTTGCAGCGCCGCTGGAGACGGCCGCTCGGCGTCAGTCATCATCTTGAGCTGCTGCAGAGCTCGCTGAGACGAACCCAATTCCCAGAGGACGTCCACGAGAGCCAGCTGGGCCTCCAGAAAGTCGGGAGCTGCCGCGATGGCGCGCTCGAGCGCAACGCGTCGGTCAGACGCATCCAACTCGGGTGCGAGACCGAGCAATAGATCTCTGTAAGCCTGGAGCCGATCCCCTCCGCTCGCTGCCAGTCGCTCGACGTCTGGGGGAGAGCCCACCGCAGCCTCCACAAGATCGAATGCAAAGCCACTGCACACAGACTCGGCTGCCCCTTCGGCCAGCACCTCCTCTCCGGTCCAGTGCCCATCGTCACCAGAACGAACGAGGCGCAACGAGACCCTCAAGCCTTCTTGGCTCAAACCCATCGTTCCAACGATGAGGGCATCGGAAGTGTGTCTCTCAAGCAAGTGCCGCACCTCGGCAGAGGTGTCGTCAGGGCTCGCCTCGGTCTCGGTCTGCGGTGCGACGTCAGGAGCGTCCCGCACGATCGTCACCCGCACGTCCCCCAAGCGATTCAGACGGCGCAAGAGGTCCTCGGTCAGGCCCGATGCCAGCGCGACCAACTCCGGCTCATCACCCACCGGCGCGAGCGGAAGAAGAATGAGGCGTTGAAACCCGAACAGCATGCTGCGGTGAGGCCCGCCTTGCTCCGATCTCAGACCGGCGTGCTGGATGCCTGAGACGATGAGGACATGCCTGGATCTGCTGCAGACGCCTGATCATCGACAGCTGCTGACTCCTCGGCCTCGAGCCAGCGCTCGACGTCAATCGCAGCCATGCAGCCCGAGCCAGCGGCTGTCACCGCCTGACGATAGACCCGGTCCTGCACATCACCACAGGCGAAGACTCCGGGCACTTTGGTGTAGGTCGAGTCTGATTCCGTCACCAGGTAACCCAGCTCGTCCATGTCCAGAATGCCGTCCCAGATTTCCGAGTTTGGCTTGTGACCAATGGCGACGAAGACGCCTTCCCACGGATGGGTCGACTCGGTTCCATCCTCCGTGTTCGTCAGTGTCACAGAGGTCACTCCAGTCTCAGGACTTCCCCCAATGCCGGACAACACGCTGTTCCAGTGAAAGGTCAGCTTGTCGTGGGCCAGGGCACGAGCCGCCATAATCTTGCTCGCTCGAAGCTCATCTCGCCGGTGCACAACGTGAACCATGGGGGCATAGCGCGTCAGGAAAATCGCCTCTTCCATCGCGGTATCCCCACCGCCAATGACAGCCAACTCCTTCCCCTTGAAGAACGCGCCGTCACAGGTCGCGCAAGCGCTGACGCCGTAGTTGCGCAGACGAGTCTCGTCTTCGAGCCCGAGCCACTTCGCGTCGGCGCCGGAAGCGATAATGATGGCATCAGCAAGGATCACATCCTCGGGGTCCTCGTCCACCTCCACCCGAAAGGGTCTCGAGCTCACGTCGACCTTAGAGGCCAGACCGAAGCGAAACTCGGCACCAAAACGAGCAGCCTGGGCTCGGAACTTCTCGATCACCTCTGGGCCCATGATGCCGTCTGGAAAGCCGGGATAATTCTCCACATCTGTCGTGATCATCAACTGGCCACCGGGGACGAGCCCTTCGAGGACGAGAGGCTTCAGCTCCGCGCGAGCCGCATAGAGGGCTGCAGTGAGGCCGGCGCAACCTGCACCAATAATGAGGACTCGAGTTTGAGCAGGCTGGGTCATCGGAGGCTCCTTGCAAGACGGAGTAGACGCCATCGTCACACCCCGCGGCGCGCGAATGTACCACGGAAGTGATGTGATCGGACCGGTCAGAACAAGGCGACGGGCAGCATTCACGGAGCGGAGCCCAAACAGCTAACTGCGGCGACTGGACCCATCCGCTGCTACACTTCTCCCATGGGGCCAAGGGACCGGACTGAATGACGGACTGTGGCGCAAAGTCCGCTCGCGGTGTCACGATGATCGAGTTGATGATCGTGCTCGCGGTCATGGGCATTGTCGCGCTAACCACCGTGCCCAACCTAGAGGTGTGGCTGCATCGCATGCGCCTAAACGGCGCTGCATCGCACTTGATGGTGACAGTCCAGAACACCCGCAAGATGTCGATCACAAATCAGAATCGCTACTGCCTGACGTTCACGGCGGACGCCGCCAGTCTGTCCAACAATGATTCCAGCTACCTCGTGGGGGTCGCTGTCAGTGAAGAGGTGGGCTTGGATAGCGGTAGCTGGTCCACGATCACCGAGCCTGTAGAGCTCGCGGGGTGGACCAACGACGCGACGACCGAGCTGTACAAGGGCGTCTCTCTGGAAGATGGGTCGAACACGACGACCTTCGCCGGCACATCCAACTGTCTGGGCCTGCTATTCAACAACGCCGGCTTCTTGGCCAACCCAGGTACCGACTTCGCCCACGCTGTCGCCGGAGGCAAGTACGCGCTCCTGACCTTGAGAAACAAGAGTCGTTCTCCCGCAGAACAACGCTCCATCTGGATAGATCGGGGAGGAAACGTTCGGATTACCTCGGGACCGACGACCCCACCCACCCTCGGGGGACCGTGACGCGCTGGAGCTCGCGGTGAGACCACCGCACGAACACACGCCGATTTCACTACTGGCCGAGGCGCCCACTGCAGGGGCCGCTCCCACCGTCCTCGCTCGGGAGCCTGGTTTCGCCATCAAGCTATTCGCACCACCGGCTGGTGAGACCGTGGCCGCTGTCACGCCTCCCGG
>MDTE01074255.1_pt1 | contig 14935 bp, 11 predicted proteins | sample 811231 | NCBI WGS metagenome assembly MDTE01 (sample SAMN05326651, study PRJNA326480) | marine metagenome | isolation source: seawater | place: Indian Ocean: Red Sea | collected 2010 | reverse complement strand
GTTCGAGGTCGACCGCATGTACCGGTTCAAATCGGGCAGCGGCATGCCGGTCATCATCCCCGCCATCGACATGATCGAAATCGGCGCCGGCGGCGGCTCCCTTGCCAGCGTCGACTCCCTCGGCCTGCTAAAGGTCGGCCCGCGCAGCGCCGGATCCGAACCGGGCCCCGCCTGCTACGGCCGCGGTGGCGAAAACCCGGCGGTGACCGATGCCGACGTGGTTATCGGTATCCTGGATGCCGACAACTTCCTCGGCGGCGAAATGCAGCTGGACAAGGCGGCGGCCGAAGGGGCCATAAAGCCGCTAGCCGACCGGCTGAAGACATCCGTGCCGCAGACCGCGCGCGGCATCTTCCAGGTGGTCAACGAATCCATGGCGGCCGCCGCCCGCGCGCATGCCACCGACCGCGGCATCGACTACCGCGGCATGCCGGTGCTTGCCTTTGGCGGCGCCGGGCCGGTGCACGCCTGCCACGTGGCGGAGCTGCTGGAATCAACCACCGTGATCTACCCACCGCTTGCCAGCGTGTTGTCGGCATTCGGCACCCTCGTGACTCCGGTCCGGTTCGACCTTGCCCGCGGTACAGCCGGCGGGATCGACTGGGAAACCGCCGGTAAGACCTACGCCGATATGATCGCGGAAGCCGCCACCGCGCTGGAAGCCGCGGGCGCGCCCGCAAACGTTATCCGCTTCGTTCACGGCGCGGACATGCGCTATGCCGGACAACAAAACGAGGTCACGGTGGATTTCGCCACCGACCCGTCGACCGGCCGTGACGTCGATGCCATGCGCGAAGCTTTCGAGACCACCTACGAAGCGCAGTACGGCCTGCGCCTGCCCGACATGCCGATCGAGGTCGTCGCCTGGCGCATCAGCGCCCATGGCCCAGCGGTCGAACGCCACGGTACCCCCGAACTTTCCAACGCCGCGACCGCGCCCAAAGGCCACCGCGAGGTGCTGATCGGCGACACGCCGGAATCGATTGCAGTTTACGAGCGCCCGGCGCTGGCGGCAGGACAGCAGATACCGGGACCAGTTATCATCGAAGAACGCGAAACGACTATCTTTATCCTGCCGGACTGGGATGCCAGCGTCGCCGACAATGGATGTATCACCGCGGAACGCCAGGGGTAGAACGATGGCTATGGACGGAATCGAACTGGAAATTCTGTGGAGCAACCTCGTCAGCGCGGCCAGCGAACAGGCTCGCGCGTTGCAACGAATCGCCTTCAGTCCCGTGGTGCGTGAAGCAGGCGACCTTGCCTGCGCCCTGCTCGATCGAAAAGGCCGCATGATCGCCCAGGCGGTGACGGGCACTCCGGGACACATCAACACGCTTGCCGCAGCCGGCGAGCACTTCGTTGAAAAATTCCCGCCGGACAGCCTGGCCGAGGGCGACATCCTGATCACCAACGATCCGTGGCTGTCGGCCGGTCATTTCTTCGATATCTCGGTGGTCACGCCGGTTTTCCGCAACGGCAAGGTGATCGCGTTCTTCGGGTCGACGATTCATCATACCGATATCGGCGGCTACGGCGTTGGCGCGGGTGCGCGCGACGTACATGAAGAAGGCCTGTGGATACCGCGCGCCAAGCTGTACGAAGCGGGAGAGCCGAACGAACTGCTATTCGACATGGTGCGCCACAACGTGCGCACACCGGACGAGGTGCTCGGCGACCTGGCGGCGCAGGTATCGTCGGGCCGGGTCGGCTCAGAGCGGATGCAGGTTCTGTGCGACCGCCACGGGCTTGACGACATCGACGAGCTGTCGGAAGAAATAATCGCCCGGTCGGAGGCCGCAACGCGGGAATCTATCCGTAAGCTGAAAGGCGGCACGTATCACGGCGAAAGCCGGTTCGACATCCCCGGCGGCCAAGAAATCCTGCTGAAATGCGCGCTGACCATCGACGCCAACGAAGGCTCGGTCCATGTCGATTTCGCGGGCTCGTCCGGGCCCAGCCCGCATGGCGTCAACGTGGTACTGAACTACACCCACGCATATTCCACCTTCGCCCTGCGCTCTACGCTCGACCCCGAACTGCCGAACAATTTCGGTAGCCTGAAGCCGATCACCGTCAGCGCGCCGGAAGGCTGCATCGTAAATGCCAAGTACCCGTCGCCGGTGGCCGCGCGCCACGTGGTCGGCATGTACGTACCGATGCCGATCCTGAAAGCGCTATACCAGGTCGCGCCCGAACAAGTGCTGGCCGAAGGCGCCGGCGCGGTGTGGACATTCCAAATTCAGGGTAAGGACAATCGGGGTGAACCGTTCACCAGCGCCATGTTCAACTATTCCGGCGGGATGGGGGCGCGGCGTGAAAAACCGGGCCTCGGCGCTACCTGTTATCCGACCGGCGTTGCTGCGGTGCCGGTAGAGGTGCTGGAAGCCGCCATGCCGATCGAATTCACCCAGAAGGAACTGATCGACGGTTCCGGCGGGGACGGCGCCGCTAGGGGTGGGGACGGACAGGTCATCGCGTTCCACCTGCGCACCGAGGACGATTGGCTGCTCAACGCCGTCCCCAGCCGTCTGAAAATCGGCGCCGAGGGCTTCGAGGGCGGCGAAGACGGCGAGGCCGGCCGCTTCATGATCAACGGCGAGGACGCCGCCCAGGCCAACAAGATGGTCATGCAGCCCGGTGACAAAGTGGTGCTGGAAACCCCCGGTGGCGGCGGGTACGGTAAGCTGAAGTAGTCAGGATGCGCAATCGAAAAGGCTGGCGTGAACCTGCTCTTTTTGATCGTTCTGAACTGGCTTGATGAAAGGACACGCAAGAACCCGTCGTTTCTGAAGCGGGCACCTTTTGTCTCCGTGCTTTGCCTCTCATTGGCGCTCATCGGATTCTACAATTACATAAGGTGGATCGAATGGTTCACCTGACAGAAGGGGAGACATCTAAATGGTTGAAGTTACAAGCTTCGTAAACTGGGACGCTCTGGAAAAAGAATTCGTGCGCGACGGAGTCGAGCGCGTTGGCTTTCGCGGCAAGGACACGCTTCTGGTCATGAACTGGCTGCAGCCAGGCATGACGCCCGGCCCGCACAGCCATCCTTTCGAGCAGATCGCCGTGATAGTGCAAGGCACAGCGCGGTTCCACATCGGCGAAGAAACCTACGATGCCGTTCCCGGCTCGATGATCCGCATTCCGCCCGACGTTGAACACTGGGCCGAGGTGATCGGCGAAGAACCGGTGATGAACCTCGACGTTTTCAACCCGATCCGCGAAGACTACAAGCATCTGGTCGAGCACCAGAGGGGGAATTTCGAGGAGGGTTAAACCGCTACCCTGCATCGTCATTCCCGCGAAAGCGGAAAGCTCTTCACCACGGCAAAAGGCCCCGCCTGTGCGGCGACAACATCATTTGTTCAGACGGGCACGCTGGCGCAAGCCGGAAACTTCCTGCCTTCCCCACTATTTGTCCGCCTCTGGCTAGCCCCCGGAGGCCAAATGCGGATGCTTACAACCTAGTCCGCGCCATTCTCCCCAATGCGCGATACTGCGCAGCCAAGCATCATTCTTGTGCGGAGATAGCATCCGGCAGAGCCAATCAGCCGAGGGCAAACCGGCCGTCAGATGTTCCATAATCCGCCCGAGTTTATATTTCTGATAATGCCGGTCGTGTTCTGCGGCTACCACCTGTTCCGCAGGTTCATTGGGTCGGCGGAGCCGGGTCGTCGAGCTGTGCCGGCGGCAAAACCATAACTGCATATACGCCCACGGCCCGGCCTACGACCAGGCATGCAAGACCTTGGCTGACTATCTGCAGGCGTTGACCAAGCGCGTGCGCAGAGCCGGCCTGATGGTCGCCCGAGGCGCGCCGGTCAGCGTGCCGCGAGGACCGTTGGGCAACACCATGTTTCACGTCCGCCAGAACCTGAAGGCCGACTACACGCAAAAATACCATTGACTGTTGCAGTCGTATCTTGAAAAGGCAGCAGCCCTGACTCGTGTCGACTTGACCGGAGTGCCCGCTGACCGGCGTAATGGCTTGCCGTCGTTTCACCGAAACCGCGATCGAAAGCCAAGAAGATTCTCACCCTCTACACCTTCCATAATTCCATCTGTACGCAGAAGGTTTTCATCACGCTGGCCGAAAAAGGCCTCGACTACGACGAACACCTGATCAATCTGTTTGCAGCCGAGCAGTACGATCCGGAATACCTGAAGATTAATCCGAAGGGCGTGGTGCCGACGCTGGTGCACGACGAGCACGCGATCCCGGAATCGTCGCTGATCTGCGAATATATCGACGAGACTTGGCCGGACCATCCGTTAGTCCCGGACGAGCCGTTCATGAAATCGCGCATGCGGCAGTTTTCGAAGCTGGTCGACGAGACCATTTTCGAAGCCACTCGCGAGCTGTCGTTTTCCGCGATGTTCCGCGAACGCATGAAAACCATGCCGGAGGAACAGCGACAGACGCGGTTCACAAATGTGGGCGATCCGAACAAGCGCGCGCGGCTGATATCGACCTACGAGCTGGGTGTGGAAAGCCCCTACGTTTTTCTAGCGATCGGCAACTGGGAAAAGGCGTTCAAGACAATGGATGCGTCGCTGGCGGAGTTCGGTGGGCCGTGGCTTCTGGGCAGCAACTTCACCCTCGCCGATATCAACATGATCCCCTATCTGTGGCGGATCGAGTATCTCGACCTGATCGACATCTGGCTGGACGATCACCCCGCCACCGCCGACTGGTGGGCGCTTGCCAAGACCCAGCCCAGCGCCGTCGCCTGTATCCCAGACCGGCTAGGCGAAGACGACATCGCGGCCATGCAGGAACACGGCGGCAGGTTGCGCGACGCGGTTCGCGCGAAGCGGGCAGGTTACTTAGAAACGGTGCCATACTAACACCCAAAGTGGTAATTCCTCCGCGGGCGGGACTCTCCGGTCGTAATGCATAGACTCCCGCCTTCGCGAGGATGACATCAATGTAAAGCTGTAGGCGGTGTCGCCTCCAGTCGATACACGACCCGGCACTGGGTAAACCGCCCGGTTGCCATCCGCGACCGGCTACGTAAACATGGTCATCCCCTTTTTGCCGACGACTGAGAGAACCGCCATGGAACGCGTACAACACCATATACCCGCCGAGCTTCGGAACGTGTCAGCAGAAGAACTTGCCCAGCGTCGGGTCGTCCATTTTGACAAGCTGGAACCCGACTGGGACGCTTTCGCCGATTCCCAGGTGGAAGGGCACCGCCGCGGCCAGTTCCGTCTAATTGGGACCGGCGGATCCGGTAAACCCGACCTTAATGCACTGCCCGCCGGCGGGTTCACGCTGTCGATCATGATCCTGCCGCCGGGACAGGGTGGATCGGCCCACACGCATGAGGTCGAGGAGGCATTTTTCGTGCTAGAGGGCGAACTGACAGTCTTTTTCGACGACGAGGACGGCAACCGGGCCTCCACCAAGCTTAGGAAATATGATGCCGTATCCTGCCCCGCGGGAATACCGCACGGCTTCACCAATGAAGGTACGGAAGACGTGCTAATGCAGACTATGATCGGCACCGGCAAGCCCGGGCCCGTTGGGTTTATCGACGACGGAATCTATGAAGAAGAGATTGCCCGCCTGGCATCTCGCGCGAGCGAAACGGCGGAATAACTGGCACCCACGACCGACAAGATTGAGCCTTACCATCACAGTCGCACTTTTGCTCCGCCAAGGTGCGCTATACATTTCCCCTCCACCCATCGGGGAGAGGTGGCTGTTTTCTTGTCCCTAAGCCAGACCTGAAATCCCGTCTCTAAAGACGAGGATCGGCCTACCGCGCGGCGGGCACGGGCTGAATACGTTTCAGGCGGGGTGCGCTGCCATCGGCTTCAAAGCGCTGGATTTTAGCGTTTTTCATCAGGTTTTTTACAAGATCAGCTGCTATTTCCTGCGACAGTTCTTGGCGGATCTTGTCGCGGCTTTCCTCAAACGTAGGCGGCTTGGATTGGCGTTTGTCTTCCACTTTGATGACATGCCATCCAAAGGGAGATTGTACCGGTGCCTTGGTGTATTCGCCTTTGCCCAGAGCGAAAGCGGCTTTTTCGAACGGTGGAACCATCTGGCCGCGCCCGAAATAATCAAGATCGCCGCCCCGGGATTTGGACGGGCCGATCGACTTGTCCGCCGCCAGTTTCGCGAAATCCGCGCCGCCATCCAGTTCCTTAACCAGTGCCTTCGCTTCGCCCTCTGTTTTCACCAAGATATGCCGGGCACGGACTTCTTCCTTCGACGGGAAATCGGCAACCGATTTCTCGTATTTGGCTTGCATGACCTCATCGGTAACCCTAGCAGTAATCATATTGTCTAGCAGCGCTTCTTCAAGCAGCCGTTCGCGGATAAGAGCCAGGCGTTTCAGATACCGTTCCGACTCATGAAGTTGCTCGGACCGAGCCTTGTCGGCCATCAGCTTGGAGCGAACTAGCTGATTGACCAGCGGTGTAAACAGCTGATCCATTGGTAGGTTACGATACTGATCCGGCAGCTGTCCTCGCGCGGTATCGAGGTCAGATCTAAAGATTTTATCGCCATTGACAATGGCAACTACGGGGTCGTTATAGGTCGCTTTTTCCACTGCCTTGTCCTGAGCGCCAGCCGACAACCCGACCGTGATCGAGACGGCAACCGCCGCCGAAAGTGTCCCGAACTTCATATCCTTAATCCTTGTTTCCAGCGCCGCCAGCGCATCAATTGTTGCCGCCATCGTAACCAGTATCGGCGACAAACCGTAGTGTTGTTGTTCAAATAGCGCTTTTTTTGCGGGACTCCAGCGGATTTAACTGGACGGCACCGGGCCGCGCCCCCTCCTCGCCATCCAAGGGATGATCCTTATGCTTGGTCGGGTAGGTCGTGGACCGGTGCAATTCCGCGTGGCCAGGGTATTCTTTAGACGTCGTTTACGTTGACTTGACGGTCTTTGGTGCATATCTGTGCGGCAAATTCCCGTTTATGGTAGTGTCCAGCCGCTTTGCCCCCGGAAATTCAGGCGGGCGCTCAAGTCTGAGGAATTCGAATGCTACAGTCGATCGCGCAACGCTTTTTCGGCAGCGCCAATGATCGCGAAGTCAAACGCCTCCAGGATATCGTGGCGCAAATCAACGCGCTCGAACCGGACGTGGAAAAATTGTCTGACGATCAACTTCGCGGGCGAACGGACGAGTTCCGCGAGAAATACAAAGACGGTGCCGATCTGGACGACTTGCTGCCCGATGCGTTCGCAACGGTCCGCGAAGCCGCCAAACGCACTCTGGGACAGCGACACTACGACGTCCAGATGCTGGGCGGCATGGTGCTGCACCAGGGCAAAATTTCCGAGATGCGTACTGGCGAAGGTAAAACGCTTGTCGCCACGCTCCCCGTTTACCTGAATGCCATCACCGGTAAGGGCGTGCACGTCGTCACGGTCAATGACTATCTGGCGTCGCGCGACGCCGAATGGATGGGCGAGGTGTACGAGTTCCTTGGACTTACCGTCGGCTGCATCACGCACGGCCTGGAAGACCAGGAACGTCAGGCTGCTTACGCGTGCGACGTTACCTATGGCACCAACAACGAATTCGGCTTCGATTATCTGCGCGACAATATGAAGTTCCGCATTGAGGAAATGGTACAGCGGGAATTTCACTTCGCCATCGTCGACGAGGTCGACAACATCTTCATCGATGAGGCACGGACGCCGCTGATCATCTCTGGTCCCGCCGAAGATGCCGCCGAATTGTATGCTGCAATCGACAAGGTGATCCCGAGACTCAGCCCCGACGACTACGAAAAAGACGAAAAACAGCGCACCGTTGTGTTGACCGAGACCGGCACGGAAAATGTCGAACAGATCCTCGGCGAAATGGACATGCTTAACGGCGAGACGTTGTACGACATTACTAACGTATCGCTGGTCCATCACGTACAGCAGGCTTTACGCGCGCACATCCTGTTCCAGCGCGATACGGATTATATCGTAAAGGATGACGCCATCGTCATCATCGACGAATTTACCGGCCGCATGATGGAGGGACGCCGTTTCTCCGAAGGCCTTCATCAGGCTCTAGAAGCCAAGGAAGGCGTCACCGTTCAGAACGAGAACCAAACCCTTGCGTCAATCACGTTCCAGAATTATTTCCGTCTCTATCCCAAACTGGCCGGCATGACCGGCACCGCGATGACAGAATCCGGTGAATTCGCCGAGATCTACGGCCTCGAAGTAGTCGATATCCCGACAAACGTATCTCAGGTCCGGATCGACGAAGACGATGAGGTCTATCGTACGGCAGACGAAAAATACAACGCGATACTGGAAGAAATCCGGGCCTGCCAGGAGAAGAAACAGCCGATCCTTGTAGGCACTGTGTCGATTGAAAAATCGGAACTGCTGTCCGAGATTTTGAAGAAGAACAAGATCGACCACCACGTCCTTAATGCCCGGTTCCACGAACAGGAAGCCTTTATCATCGCCCAGGCGGGACAGCCCAGAGCGGTGACCATCGCCACCAACATGGCGGGCCGCGGGACCGACATTCAGCTAGGCGGCAATGTCGAGATGCAGGTGGAGCAGCAAATAGCCGCCCTGCCTGAAGGCCAGCGCGAGAAAAAACGCGCCGACCTGACCGCCAAGATCGAGGCGGAAATCGCGGAGGCCAAAAAAACAGTGCTGGACGCAGGCGGTCTTTACGTCATAGGCACCGAACGTCACGAAGCACGCCGTATCGACAACCAGCTTCGCGGCCGATCGGGACGCCAGGGGGACCCCGGCCGTTCGAAATTCTACCTGTCGCTGGAAGACGACCTGATGCGCATCTTCGGATCGGAACGCATCGACACCATGCTTCGCAAGCTTGGTCTGGAAGAAGGCGAAGCGATCATTCATCCATGGATCAATAAAGCGCTGGAAAAAGCCCAGAAGAAGGTCGAGGAACGGAATTACGAAATCCGCAAAAACCTTCTGAAATACGACGACGTGATGAATGACCAGCGCAAAGTCATCTACGAACAGCGCAAAGAGCTGATGGTCACTGAAGACGTCTCGGAAACTGTCGTCGAGATGCGCGAGCAGGTGATCGAGGATGCGGTGGCGCGCTGTATCCCAGAAAAAGCCTATGCAGAACAATGGGATACGGAAGCGTTGCGTGAAGAAGCCCTGCGCCTGCTGGGGCTGGACCTGCCGATCAACGAATGGGCGGCCGAAGAAGGCATTGCCGACGAGGAAATCGCCGACCGGCTGAGGAAAAAATCGGCCAGCAAGATGGCGGCCAAGACGGCGAATTACGGGGCCGAGCTGATGCGGCTGGCGGAGAAAAGCCTGTTGTTACAACTGCTCGACCAGACCTGGAAAGAACATCTACTGGCGCTAGACCATCTCCGCCAGGGGATCGGTCTGCGCGCCTATGGGCAGAAAGATCCGCTGAATGAATACAAACGCGAAGCTTTCGACATGTTCGAAGGCATGCTGGACAACCTGCGGGAAACGGTCACATCCGTGATGTGCCATCTGGAACTGTCGGTCGATGCGGAAGAACTGGCGGCGATGGAGCAGGCTCATGCCGAGATGGACATACAGGAAACCCGCATGGACCCCGCCTTCGCAAACGGCGAGATGGCGATGACGGGTGAGCTCGACGTGCACCCGGCGGCGGAAATGCAGAGGCAGAACGCAACCACGACGGTGCTTACCGCCGATACTGACCCAGAGGATGCCCCTCCCGGGTGGGAACTGAACGCAACGCTCGGCCGATGGGTCGACCCCAACGACCCAGACACTTGGGGCAAGGTACCGCGCAACGCGGCCTGCCCGTGCGGGTCCGGCAAGAAGTACAAGCACTGCCACGGACGGGTATAAAAACCCGACGCCATTTCACGGCGCCGGGCTCCGTCACAACCCGATTACCTGACAGATAACAAGCAGAAATCGATACTTATTACCGATGCGACGGACGGCATCGGCCCGGAAACGGCAAAAATGTTGGAGACGGCGGGTCATCATGTGCCGCTGCATGGCCGAAACCCGGAGAAACTGGCGTCGGTCGAAGCCGCGCTGGCCCCGATCGACCCGGCGGCAACAGCGGCACCTAAGTGGATGTCCGACATCGAAGCCCATGCCCAAAGCAAGCTGGCGCTGACTATTGGGCCTTAGGGCACTGGACGCTCTCCTCGGGAAACGGGCCATTGACCGTCGCCGTCAATCCGGGTCCCTCTTCGGCAACATCTGACCGATAGAAACCCTAGATCGGATGCCTACGACCCCCGCCAAATAATCAGGATACCGCTGACGACCAGCAACGCTGCGCCGATCATCGAACAGCTCGACGGCCAACATGCGGATCAGGTAAAGCTAGAGACCCAGCATAGTTTTGCCGTCGGGATGCTCCTAAAGGTTGGCCCGGAGGTCGCGCGGGCGGGTGCCGTCTGACAAAATGTTATGCGCTCATGCTGGCGCGCTCGCTGTAGGCCTTTTCCGCGTCGACCACGCTGGCATCGTCTTTCATGACGAAGTCGTAGTGTCCTTCGTAGAACGGACCGTCGAATCCGTGTTCCATGGCGGCATCCACGTCCTCGTTCAGCGTGTAGGGCACGACCAGGGACTCCTTCACACCGAACACGGCGTCCGAATCCAGATACTGGCTGTCGCTGTTGAACAGCTCCGTCTGAATGGTCTGGTATCCGTCCTTGTAGACCAGATAGTGCAGATGCGCAGGGCGCCAGGAATGGCGGCCGGTTCCGCTCAAGATCAGCCCCACCGGACCGTCCGTCGGGACCGGATAATCGACTGGCTTGCGGGAAAGGAACCAGTAGCGGCCATCCGAGCCAGTCTTGAACTTGCCGCGATAGGCGTAGTCTTCGTAAGCGTCTGGCTGACCGACCTGCGCTTCGTAGAACATGTTGGGGGTCGTCTGCCACAGATCTATTACGACGCCCTCGATCGGGTTGCCTTCTGCATCGACCACCTTGCCGTGGATGTAGCAGGGATCGCCTTTGGAGTCGCCCAGCGAGATGTCGAAACCCATCTCCCGCGCCGGAGCCCCTTCACGATAGAACGGCCCCAGCAGGCTGGATTCCGTGGCGCCGAGACGTACGCGATCGCCGAGAATTTCGCAAAGCGCGGTCATGCCCAGCACATCGCCCAGCAGCACGCCCTCTTCGCGCTTGTCGTCGGAAATGTGACCAACATTCTGAATGAACCGCGCTGCATAGAGAAGTTCGTCAGAGCTGAGATTTACCTCACGGATGAAATCATGGGCATACTGCACCAGCGCCGTCATAATTTCCCTGAGCCGCGGGTCAGTGTCGTCGGCAATTTTGTCGAGCACCGCCTGGGTGACATTGGACTCGGTCAGATCGCGCATCGTTTTGTTCCTCGGAAGTTGATGTAAGATGATAGAACAGACTTCGTCGAAATCGTAGCGGGACAGGCGCCCTCCCCTTGATGCCGGACAGAATCCCGTGTCCGATATTCACGAAGAAGTTGGATTTGACTGTGGTGCCGGCAAAAAACTCTTCGTCGACCTTGGCATTATCGAAACCGCCCATGCCGCCCGCATCCAGACCGACCGCACCCACCGCCAGAATTAAATAGGCGCCCTGCAACGTGGCCTATTGATAAACGAACTGCTCGGCGACGTTTTCGTCACCCTTGAAGCGTTCCGCCATTTCGGGGTGGAGGGGCCGACGCAGATCGACGCGAAGGGAAGCCTATACCGCAACAACGGCGACCTGATCCTGGCCGCGGCAGTCAAAGGGGCGGGCATTATTTCGATGCCCGACTTTATCGTCTGAGACTCCGTAAAAGAGGATCGGCTTATCCCAACACTCGAAGACGATGTATTTCAGGAGGTTGGTATATACGCGATCTACCCGCCGACCCGGCACCTGTCTGAGAAAATACGCACGTTTGTCGAACAGCTTGTTGCGCACTTCGCATTGGAGCCGCACTGGCTGATGCCGTAAAGCGCGCGTGAAGACCCACGCCTACCGGACGGGCCTAAAGCCCCGCGGCTTCACCCATCTTGAGAAATTTCTCGCGGCGCTTCTGCCGAAGCACGGCACCATCGACACCGATTAGCTCCGCCAGGTTTTTCGAGATCGCCTCGCCGGCGGCCCTGATGGTTACGGAACGATGGCGATGTGCGGCGCCGACGGGCTCGGCAACGATCTCGTCGATAACCTCCAACGCCATCAGATCCTGCGCGGTCAGCTTTAACGCATTAGCTGCTTCCGTCGCATGGCTGCCGTCCCGCCAGAGTATCGACGCACAGCCCTCCGGCGAGATGACCGAATAGACAGAATGTTCCAGCATCAGGATACGGTCAGCTACAGCGATCGCGATAGCACCCCCCGAACCGCCTTCGCCGATCACCAGGCTGACCATGGGTACTTTGAGATTTAGGCAGGATTCTATCGACCGGGCGATCGCTTCCGCCTGGCCCCGTTCTTCCGCGCCGATGCCGGGATAGGCCCCGGCAGTATCGACGAGAGTGATCACCGGCAAACCGAAACGGTCCGCAAGGTCCATCAACCGCTGGGCTTTTCTGTATCCTTCCGGGCGCGCCATACCGAAATTGTGTTTCACGCGGGATTGCGTGTCGTGGCCTTTTTCCTGGCCGATCACGATCACCGAGCGGCCTTTGAGGCGGCCCATGCCGCCGATCACCGCGTGGTCCTCCGCGTAGGTTCGGTCACCCGCCAGCGGGGTGAAATCGGTGACCAGCTCATTGATGTAATCCAGGCAATGCGGCCGGTCAGGATGCCGCGCGACCTGTACTTTTTGCCAGGCGGTCAGTTTTGCATAAGTTTGGGCGAGCTGTTTATTGACCCGCGACTGCAAGCGTTCGACTTCGTCGACAATACTTATTTCGCCGTCGTCGCTGAGATGACGTAGCTCTTCGATTTTGCCTTCCAGTTCGGCTATGGGTTTTTCGAAATCGAGGAATGAGTGTACGCGTGTTTCTGCCATTTTTAGATCCGGGTGCCTACAAGGGGGTGAACATCCTGCACGAGCGACTTCAGACGTTCTTCCAGGACATGGGTATAAATCTGGGTTGTCGAGATATCGGCGTGGCCGAGCATTTGCTGAACGCTTCTTAGATCGGCGCCATTTGCCAGCAGGTGCGTAGCAAAGGCATGGCGCAATACATGCGGTGATATACGGCGAGGGTCAATGCCGGCGTATCCAGCAAGGTCGTTCAACTGTTTGGCAAACGAATCGCGCGTCACGTGTCCGGTCGTACCGTGCGACGGAAAAAGCCACGGCACCGTTTTACCTTTGTCTTTCACCAATTTTTCACGGAACGGCAGCCACACCTGCAGAGCGGCGCGCGCGGCGGCGCCAAGCGGCACCAGTCGTTCCTTGCCGCCCTTGCCGCGCACGGTAACGATCCGGCCGTCACGGGACAGCGATGACAGTTTCAGGCCGACCAGTTCGGACACGCGCAGACCGGTCGCATAAAGAATTTCCAAAAGCGCCACCAGCCGTGCACCGCGCCACCCATCCACCGTCTGCGCGCCCGCCAGGAGCGCATCGACCTCGGCAAATCCCAGCACTTTCGGCAGCGGCCGACCAAGGCGGGGCGCGTCGATGGTGGAAGTGGGATCGTTGTCACGCGCCCCTTCCAGCACCAGGAAGCGCTGGAACTGACGAATTGCCGACAATTTTCTCGCCTGCGTCCGTGCCGCCAAACCGGAGTCTGAGAGTTGTTCCACGAAACTGCGGACATGTTTCTCACCGGCCGTGACGCTATCGACGCCGCTACGGGACAGAAAAATCAGATACTGTTGGACGTCGCGGCGATAGGCCTCGATCGTGTTCAGGGATGCCCCGCGCTCGGCCAACATCATCTCGAGAAACGCGTCGAGATGTCTTTTATCCGCATTTCCGCTCATGACCCCGCCGCTTACAGTCCGGCCGACACGGCTGTTTCGATAGCAAGGAGTCGAGCGTCCCGTTCAAGCCCCACTGCGCGCAAAGCTGAAATGATGCGCAGCGCGTCGCCTAACTTGAGAACTCCATCGGCACTCTCTCCGGCGCCCACGGCGGCAAGAAGCACTACCTCGCCCAGCAGGCTGTCGCCGGTGGCTTCATCGACCCTGCGCTGCCAGGCGACATTCAGACCGGTGTCGTCGCCCCCGAACGGTGCGACAAGAAGAGATTGCCACCCAGCGGCGGAGATCGGCTTACCCAGTGCCGCCAACAGAGCAAACAATGTCCGCGCCTGTTGCGCGCCGGCCTCTGGGTCGGCCTGACGGCGGGAGGGGTACCACCCCCCCAAAAGCTCCTCGGTAAGCGCGACGGAGTCAGTCGTGTCGGCCAACACCGCCAAGGGCCAAAGTGCGGCTTCAGCGGCGCGGGCCTCGTCGGATACTTCTCGGTCGCGCGCAGCGATTCGGTACCAGGCAAGCGCTTCGTCTATCCTGCCGCCCGCAAACAACACGCGCGCGGCATCTTCGGCAAACCAGTTCAGCTCCAGAGCCGGGGTCAGTTCCGCGGCCAAAGACAGGCTGGGACCAGCGATTTCAGAGTAGCTGCCACGTTCGCGGCCAATCTGCCAGGCGCGCCGCAAAACCTCGGCCCTTGCCAACGGGACCGTCTGCGACGCGGCCGATCTTAGAATCAGTGCTCTAGTCCGCGGACCCCAGTTTTCCTCGGCAGCGGAGATCGGTGCGTTCAGCTCCTCTCGGGAGAACGGTATCCCGAGATAGAGTTTGAGAATTTGCTCGCCGGTTAACGCACCCGCCCGGAACGCCTTTTCGGCGGCGATCAGACGCACATCCGTTGCCTCATTGGCCGACAACGCGACTGTCCGCAGTACCGAAACCGTTCCGTCCTGCACGACTTCCGCAGGCACCCGCAGCTTCGCGGCGCGCATCATCGCAAGGTGCAGCGCCCTCGGCGCGGCCAGCGCGGGCGCACCGTCTTTCCGAGCGCCGGCCAGAGAGTCGATTGCGGTAAAAAAGACG
>MDTE01058478.1_pt1 | contig 14935 bp, 14 predicted proteins | sample 811231 | NCBI WGS metagenome assembly MDTE01 (sample SAMN05326651, study PRJNA326480) | marine metagenome | isolation source: seawater | place: Indian Ocean: Red Sea | collected 2010 | reverse complement strand
TGAATCCTGCTCGTTGGCTATGGGCTCAGTGCATTGCCCCTGCTGCGGTTTCTGTCCGTCGTTTGAACTGGTGTTGGATCCGGCAAGATCAGGCCGGGCAACTCAGCACTCGTTACTCGTTAGTATACTTCGGTTTGGTCGACCAGGGCGAGCAGCGCTTGATAGCGGGTTGGGTGACGCAGCTTGCTCAGAGCCCGCTCCTTGAGTTGGCGCACTCGTTCTCGGGTCAGGCTCATCATGCCGCCGATTTGCTCCAGCGTCAGCGACTCGCTGCCGTCGAGGCCGAAGTAGAGGCGGATAATCCGCAACTCGCGCTCGTCGAGGTTGTCGAGTACTTCCTCCAATTGATCGCGGGCTGAACGCTTCAGGATATCGTCGTCGGGCGTCTCCTGATTGTGGTCGGCCAGTATATTGAGCAGGCTGCGTTCGTCGTCCTCCTCGAAGGACTCGTCGAGCGAGCGCACCGAACGGGCGCTGAGCATCGTTTCGAGGACCTCCTCGGGCGGCACGTCTAGTTCTGCAGCGATTTCTTCGATATCGGGCTCGCTCTCGCGGCCCTGACCCAGTTTGCGCGAGGCTTTGGAAATGTCTTTGAGCAGGCTGAGTTTATTGAGCGGCAGTCGCACCGTGCGGGCGTGTTCGGCGATGGTCTGCAGGATCGACTGCTTGATCCACCACACGGCGTAGGAAATGAACTTATAGCCCTTGGTGCCGTCGAAGCGGTCTGCAGCGGTCAAGAGGCCCAGGTTGCCAGCACTTATCAGGTCCAAAAGCGAAAGACCGCGATTCTGGTAGTTTTTGGCCACGTCGATAACGAAGCGCAGGTTGGCCTGAACCAGTTCGTCGCGGGCGACCATATCGCCGTCCTGGATTCGGGCCGAGAGTTCCACTTCACGTTCGCGGCTCAGCGGCCGAGACTCGGCGATATCATCGAAGTAAAGTCGCAAGGTATTTTCTTCATCGCTGAGTATTTCTTGAATCGTGTAAGCCATAGGGGCACACCTTCCTTGAGGTGGTAGGTGGAAAGGTTAAACTCAGTTGGGCTCGGTCAGGAGCCGGTACATTGCGGCGGACGAATTGGCGTGCACTAGTCCGCGTTTCAGTTCCGAATTGGCCAGGGTTCGGGCCAGCGAAGCCAATAAACTCAAATAGAGATCCGGGGCGTGAGCGGGCACGGCGATTAAACAGATCATCTCTACGGTGCAGCGGTCGTCCCCGGAGGGAAATTCGATCGGGTGCGCCGTCGTGGCTAAAGCCAGTCCCAGCTTCGTGGCCGAGTGGCTCCGCGCGTGAGGCAAGGCTACGTCGTTGCCGAGAATGGTACTCTGCAAGTTTTCCCGCTCGAGGACCGATTGCAGAAAACTGAGTCGGTCGGTGACGATGCCCTTGTCGTGGAGGCGATCGACTAAGTCCTTAATCGCGCCTATTTTTGAGTTGGCTGCTAGTTGGGGAATGAGTAAGTCTTCTGAGACTAGATCGGCCAACTCGAAGTCGCATGCAAATTTTGCACTGAATTGCAATAGATCTGAGGTCGAAGCAGTCAAAGTGTTTAAAGTTCTTTGTTTAGAGCGAATGAGGAGCAGTGTATAGAGTGCATAATTTGCATTTTTACGACTTTTTTTCTAGCGATTCTGATCGTGCGATTTTGGCTCTGGACCAGGATGAAAAAGATCTTTAGGTATTAATTATAAATCACTTGGAATCTATATGGCCCACCAAAATCGACCTTGTATAGGCCGTAGTGATATTCCACTTTTCGATATATATAACAGATATCGCAAATCCGGTGCCAATTTTTTAGGCATAGGTCTAAGATATTGTTAAAAAATAACTTGTGAAAATGTTACTGTGAAGAGGAATGAAAGAGGTAGGGATTTGTAGGCTGGGATAGGCGGTAAAGTGCAAAAATTGCAGCAGTTATTTGATCTTGATGTTGTATTGTTTCAATTTGTACTGGAGAGCGCGGACGCTGATGCCCAAAATAGCGGCTGCATCGCGCCGGTTGGAGGTAATCCGCTGTAGGGTCTGGCGGATCAGTTCGGCCTCAACCTCTTGGATCCCAGAGCCGATTTGTATCGAGAAGTGTCCCGGTCCATCAGCTAGATCGACCAGCGATCGGGGCAGGTGTTCGGGGCGAATCATCATTTCGGGACTGGTGACGACCAGGCGTTGGAGCAGGTTGCGCAATTCGCGCACATTGCCTGGCCAGTGATGGGCGATCAGGCACGCCATGGCCTCGGGACTGACCCGCTTGGGGGGTTGATCCTGGGCGCGGCAGGCTTCATTGAGGGACATTTCGACGAGGACCGGGATATCTTCCTGGCGTTGGCGCAGGGGAGGGATATCGATCGGGATCACGTTGAGGCGATAATAGAAGTCTTCGCGAAAATGGCCGGTGGCCACCGCGCCTTCCAGGTCGCGGTTGGTTGCGGCGATGATCCGCACATCGGCTCGGTGAACCTGCGGGTCTCCGAGCGGTTGGAACTCGTGCGATTCGAGTACCCGCAGGAGTTCGATTTGGTTCTTGAGCGGGACCTCACCGATCTCATCGAGAAAGAGCGTGCCGCCCTCGGCCAGGGCAAAGCGACCGGGTCGGTCGGCATGGGCACCGGTATAGGCTCCGCGTTTGTGGCCGAAGAGTTCGCTGCTGAATAAGTCCTCGGTAAAGCCGCCGCAATTAACCGCTACGAAGGGCGACTCGCGTCGTTTGCTGCGCTCGTGGATCGAGCGGGCAACCAGGTCTTTGGCGACGCCGGTCTCTCCGCGCAGGAGTACCGGTATGTCCGATTGGGCTACTTGCTTGATGGTAGCGGCGGCGGCCTGCATCGCGGGACTGCGTCGGACCAGTCTGCGGAAGGGGGCGTCTTTTTCGAGTCGGTTGTGGAGTTTGCGATTTTCAGCGACGAGTTCGAAGCGGTCGAGCGCGCGGTCGACCATCAGACGCAAGTGGTCCAGGTCCACGGGTTTGGTCACGAAGTCGTAGGCGCCCTTGCGCATCGCTTCGACGGCGGTGCTGACATTGCCGTGGGCGGTGAGGATGATGCACTGCGTATCGGGGTGATGCTCGCCGATTTCTTCCAGCAGTTCCATACCCGAAGGGCCGGGCATCCGCAAATCGAGCACAACCAGGTTATAGTCGCGCTCTAAGAGCATTTTGCGCGCCTGATTGCCGTCTATAGCGGTTTCGATGGCATAACCGGGTTTTTGCAGCGCTTCTTGCAGACCTTCGCGGATGAAGATCTCATCGTCGGCGATGAGGATGGTGGCCTGGCGTTCGGGCATAGGATTTTGGCAGGTATTTAAGGGCGTGGAGGCATGCCGGGCAGGCGGATTGCAATCGAGGTCCCTTCGCCCTCCCGGCTTTCGACGAGCAGGGAGCCGCCGTGCTGGTGGATGACTCGTTGGGCGATGGACAGGCCCAGGCCCGTTCCTTGGTCCTTGGTAGTATAATAAAACTCGAATATGCGTTCCAGGTCGTCGCTGGGGATGCCCTGACCGTCGTCGCTGATTTCGATGAGCACATCGCTTCCCTCGGTTCGGGCTGCAAAGTGGACTCGGCCTGCGCTATCGACGGCCTGGAAGGCATTGATAAGAATGTTGAGCAGGCTCTGACTGAGTTGATTTTCATCGGCTTCGATGATGGGCAGTGCATTGTCGAGATCGCAGCTAAGGTCGATGCCTTGCTCCCGTGCTTCGGGTGCGACCAGGTCGCGGATATGGTGCAGCATATCATTGGGCAATGCTTGTTTGAGATGCAGGGCCGGAGGCCGCGAGAAACGCAAAAAGTTCTGGACTATACCGTCGAGGCGGCGCATCTCGGTGCGGGCGATTTCGAGGCGGCGCAGTACCTTGTCGGCCAATCCGTCATTGCTGGCAAAATCTTCTTGCAGCAATTGCAACTGGATATCGATGGCGCCTAAGGGGTTGCCGATCTCATGCGCCACCGAAGAAGCCAGGCGACCGAGGGCGCTCATCTTCTCGATTTGCCAGATCTGGCGCTCGGTGCTTTTGAGCTCGGATATTTCCACCAGGGTCAGCATCGCCCCCTGGACTTCGTTGTCTTCGCCGTGCAGGAGTGCGGCATTGACGCGGAGCCAGCGCGTGGTGCCGTTCGAGGCGTGGTGGTGAATCTCTTCGTCTTGGGCCGGGTTGCCGGTCAATGCCTGTGTGGCGAGGTGGTAGAGTTCACTGGTGTTTGGAAAGAGGGCTTCCAGGTTGGTTGGGTTGTCGTTTTTAAGTCCGAGTATGGCCACTAGCGCTGGATTAGCTGCTAAGATTCGGCCATCGGTTGAGAAAATGGCTACACCATCCGTAAGGCTGGAGATGATGCGGGTGGCGAGGGGCTGATCGGCGATGGGGCCATCCGTATTCATGGCACTCTATTGACAGCGTTTCGAGGTGAGCTAGGTTCCCTGCATGGAGAATAAGAAAAAGATCGCAGAACACAAGCGGCGCAATAGTGAGATGTTCAATGCGATTGCCCGGCGCTATGACCTGCTCAATCACCTGCTCAGCGGTGGGGTGGATATCTACTGGCGACGACGGGCGCTCGAGTGCGTACAGAAGAAACGTCCCGGGCGCATCCTGGATCTGGCCACCGGTACGGGCGATTTCGCGCTGGCTGCTGAGCGCCTGGGGCCGCAGCAGGTCGTAGGGGTCGATATGGCGATCGAGATGTTGCGCTTGGGTGCCGACAAGATCGCCGACCGACGTCCGCCGATTGCGCTGGGCCTCCTGGTTGGTGATGCGGAGCGGTTACCGTTTCAGGAGGAGACCTTCGATCTGGTAATGGGGGCCTTTGGGGTGCGCAATTTCGGAGATATTCCCAGCGGTCTGAGTGAGGCCTATCGCGTGCTCAAACCCGGGGGGGAAATTCTGGTGCTCGATTTTTGCCAGCCCAACTCGCCGCTCTTTCGGCACTTATATTTGTGGTACTTTCACAAGGTCTTGCCGCTAATTGGAGGTCTGGTATCGGGCGAGCGGCAGGCCTATGCCTATTTGCCGCGATCGGTAGGTGAATTCCCCCAGGGGCCGGCTTTTGTCGAATTGCTCTCTGCGGCCGGTTTTGTCGACGCGAGTTTCACCTATTTGACTCTGGGGATTTCAGCGGTTTATCGCGGGGTAAAAAGGCCGGTTGACTAAAGCTGTAGCCATTGGTATTATGTACTCAAATTGAGGAGTGACCCGTGCTTTACGATCATCTCATCGACCGGGCTGGTCTCGGTGATATTCGCGACAAAGTGCTGGCCGGGGAGCGGCTGAACAGCGACGATGGCTTGCGTCTGTACGCCTGTGACGAATTGCCTATTCTGGGCTATCTGGCCAATATCGTCCGCGAGCGCAAAAACGGCAACGCGACCTACTATGTGCGCAATCAGCACATCAATTATACCAATGTCTGCAACAAGCTCTGCAAATTCTGCTCTTTTTACGTCAAGCCCAAAGACGAGCGCGGGTACGTGCTCTCGCCCGAGCAGGTCGCCGCGCGGGTGAGCGAATACGCCGAAGCTCCGATCACTGAGATTCACATGGTCGGCGGTGTCAATCCCAAGTTGTCATACGACTATTATCTCGACGTCCTCCGCGCAATGAAGGAAGCCCGTCCCGCTGCGCATCTGAAGGCTTTTACGATGATCGAAATCGCCCAGATACAGCGCATGGCCAAAAAGCCGCTGGCCGAGATATTCGCCGAGATGAAAGCCGCTGGCCTCGAGTCGCTGCCCGGCGGTGGTGCGGAGGTTTTCAGCGACCGGGTCCAGGGCGATCTGTTCTGGACCAAGGCCGATTCCGAAGAGTGGTTAGAGATCGCCGCTGCCGCACACCGCGCCGGCTTGCCGACCAATGCAACGATGCTCTATGGCCATATTGAGAATACCGAGGAGAAGGTCTATCACCTGACCCGATTGCGGGAGGTGCAGGACGAGACCGGGGGGTTTCTCTGTTATATACCCCTTTCCTTTCATCCCGAACGCACCGAGCTGGAACACTTGTCCGGCCCTACGGGCTGTCTCGATCTGCAGGAGTTAGCTCTTGGGCGCCTGATGCTCGATAATTTCCCCCATATCAAAACCTTCTGGATCATGAATACCATCGAGATCTCGCAGGCTGCTCTTTGGTATGGGGCCGACGATATCGACGGTACGGTCATGGACTACGAGATCACCCGCAAGAGCTTCGACGCGACCCGGCAACGGCTGACCCAGGCCGAACTCCTGGACCGCATCGTCGAAGCCGGGCGTCAGCCTGTAGAACGCGACTCGCTTTACAATGTCGTCGCCGACGCTCCGGCTCTGCTAACGGCTACCGGCTGAGTGGCAATGATAGACGATATCGCTGCAAAGATCTACGCAGGGGAACGGATTGGCCTCGACGATGCCCGTCGCCTCTATGCCCACCAAAATCTGGCCGAGTTGGGGATACTGGCGCATTGGGTTCGGCTGCAGAAGCACCCCGAGCAAGTCGTCACTTATAATGTCGGTCGCAATATCAATTACACCAATGTCTGCTGGGTCAAGTGCGATTTCTGCGCCTTTTATCGGGCACCGGGCTCTACAGAGGGCTATGTCCTACCCCACGAAGCGATCTTTGCCAAAATCGATGAATTGATCGCTTTCGGCGGCGACGAGCCCAAGTCCTGCGAAATCCTGATGCAGGGCGGACTCAATCCCAAATTGCGCCTCGAGTACTACGAAGAACTCCTCGCGGCGATCAGGGACCGCTATCCCCAGGTTCAGTTGCACTGTCTCTCGGCGACCGAAATCCTCTATATAGCGCATCTTTCGCGGCTTTCCCTCGACGAGACCATCCGTCGTCTCCGCGATGCGGGTTTGGATTCTATCCCGGGTGCCGGGGCTGAAATTCTCAGCGATGAGGTTCGCGATATCATCGGCTTCCGCAAGGACCGCACCGCGGAGTGGCTCGAGGTTCATCGCGTGGCCCATGCGCTGGGGATGCGGACCACGGCGACGATGATGTATGGGCATGTAGAGACGATGGAGCACCGTCTGGAACACCTCGATCTGCTGCGGCGACTCCAGGACGAACGCGGCGGATTCACCGCCTTCATCACCTGGAATTTTCAGCCCGATCACACTGATCTCGGTGATGATGCTGCGCGTTGGGATGGTACCAAAGCCACTGGTTATGACCATTTGCGCACCGTCGCCGTAGCGCGGATCTTCCTCGACAACATCGATAGTTTCCAGGCCTCGTGGGTGACCCAGGGGCCGAAGATCGCCCAGGTTAGTCTGCGCTACGGGGTCAACGATTTCGGCAGTACGATGCTCGAGGAGAATGTCGTCAGCGCTGCCGGAACCAGCCATACCAACGAGATGAGCCTGGGTACGATGCAAAGGTTGATCCGTGCTGCCGGCTTTGATCCCGTGCGGCGCAATACCCGGTATGAGACCGTGGCTTCGACTTGTCGAACAGACGTCTTGCCCAAGGTTGCCCATTTATGACCACGCGCCTCGGCGCGGTCTCCTATCTCAATACGCGTCCTCTTGTTTTTGCCCTCGAACGAAATCCTGCGACTTTTGCCCTGCGCTATTCGGTACCGGCTCATTGCGCGGCCGACCTGGCTTCGGGATCGACTGACGTCGGGCTCATTCCCTCGATCGAGTACGCGCGCAGTGCCGAGCCCTATTGCATCGCGCCGGGCGTGGCCATTGGGACCCGGGGTGTGGTGCATACCGTGCGGCTTTATCACCGGGGTGATTTGAGGCGGATCGAGAAGGTTGCGCTGGATTTGAGCTCGCGGACTTCCGCGGCGCTGGTGCGTATTGTCTTGCGCGAAAAATTCGGCTTGGATCCCCGCTTTGTCGATGCCGCACCCAATCTCGATGCGATGCTCGACTCAGCCGATGCAGCGCTGCTGATCGGGGATCCGGTCTTTGCCGTAGCCGAAGGGCGATACCCTAGTATAGATCTGGGAGCCGAGTGGGTCGAGTTGACGAAATTACCTTTTGTCTTTGCTTTTTGGGCCGGTCGTCCGGGAGCGTTGGCCCCGGGTCAGGTTCGGGCGTTGATCGAAGCCAAAGACGAGGGGGTGGAGCACATTGATGAAATTGCTCTGGGCTATAGTCGGGAGTGTGGCGGTGATCCATCCCTCTATGAACGCTACTTGCGGCAGCATATCCATTTCGACCTGGATGCGGCGGCGGTTGAAGGCCTGCGGACCTTCTTGGCCATGGCGTATGCGCACCGGTTGATCGCCGCAGTGCCCGAGTTGCGCTTTTACCCCGGCGAGTAATGGCGATAGCGAACTCCAGGAGAGAAGTGCGAGGTTTATCTCTTCCGTTTTTTTTGATTGGTGCGAAAGGTCGCTGATGAAACTCCTGTCCAGTGCGTTGGCTTATGGTCGAATGATCAAGTTCTCGCACAGTATTTTCGCACTGCCCTTCGCCTTTAGTGGCGCAGCTCTGGCGGCTGTAGAGGGAGGTATTACCCTCGCGCAGATCGGTTGGATTGCCCTGGCGATGGTCGGGGCACGGAGTGCGGCGATGGGTTTCAATCGGCTTGCCGATTGCGATCTCGATGCAGCTAATCCCCGTACTGCAGGGCGCGAATTGCCCCAGGGAGTGCTGGCGCCGAGGGCTGTGCAGCTCTTCATCTTTCTCTCCAGTGTTGGGTTTATTTTTGCGGCCTGGCGACTCAATTCGCTCTGCTTTTATCTCTCCCCTCTGGTGCTCGCGGTACTTTTCGCCTATTCGTTCTCTAAGCGGTTTACCTGGGCCTCGCATCTGGTTTTAGGCCTGAGTCTGGGCGGGGCGCCGCTGGGAGCCTGGATTGCGGTGACCGGTGGTTTCGACTGGCCGCCTCTGCTTTTGGGGCTGGCGGTTCTCTTGTGGGTCGCGGGTTTCGATGTCATCTACGCCTGTCAGGATCGCGAGCACGACCTTGGCGCTGGGCTTCATTCTATACCAGCTCGTTTCGGTCTCGAACGGGCACTGGTCATTGCGCGAATTTTACATTTTCTGGCGGTGGTGGCGATGGTGCTGGTCGGCTATAGTGCCGGGTTGGGCCTGATCTACTGGCTTGGTGTCGGCGGCATCGCAGGGCTGCTTTTATACGAGCATCGCCTGGTGCGACCCGACGATCTGACAAGGGTCAATATGGCGTTTTTTAATCTGAACGCCCTTATCAGCGTGCTTTATTTGGTTTTCACTCTCGCGGACTTGCTGGTCTTGGGGGAGTCGAGGGTACTTTGGCGGGTGTCCTGAGCCCATTCTTATATAGTATGATATGGAAAACGAGGTCTCGTACTTATGAAAGAAGCTCCTTCTATTACCTTTGCGGAAATCGTTGGTGAAACGGATGAGTCGATCTACCAGCCTCGTACGAGCGCGCCCGGTCCCGCTGGGAAATTGCCGCTGACCATCGAAGAGGTCGTCGATGCGCCCAGCGGTCATATTTTCGGTTTTAGCCAGAATGCGGGGATGGGCTGGAATCCCGCTGAATTAGGGCGGGGCGAATTTTTGATCGTCAGCACGCAGGGCGGGATACGCGCCCCGGACGGGCGGCCGATTGCACTGGGCTATCACACCGGCCATTGGGAGATAGGGCTTTTGATGGAAGCCGCCGCCGAGGAGATTCACCGTCGGGGCGGGATCCCCTTTGCCGCTTATTGCTCGGATCCGTGCGATGGACGTTCGCAGGGTACCGAGGGGATGTTCGACAGTCTGCCCTACCGCAACGATGCGGCAATTGTTTTGCGGCGGTTGGTTCGTTCGTTGCCGACCCGTCGTGGTGTGATGGGGGTGGGTACTTGCGATAAGGGGTTACCAGCCATTCTGATCGCCCTGGCCGGGACGCCCGATCTGCCGGTTATTGCCGTTCCCGGTGGAGTTACGCTACCGCCAGAAGAAGGCGAGGATGCGGGAAAGATTCAGTCGGCTGGCTCCAGGCTGGCGCGGGGCGAGATGGCGATCGCCGATTTTCAGGAATTGGGTTGCCGCGCCTGTGCTTCACCGGGGGGAGGATGCCAATTTCTTGGCACGGCCGCGACGACCCAAGTCGTCGGCGAGGCGCTGGGGCTTTCGTTGCCGCATTCGGCTCTGGCGCCCTCGGGGGAGGCGGTATGGCGCGATATGGCTGTGCGTTCGGCCAGGGCGCTGATGGCGCTGGAGGCTCAGGGGGTGTGTTCGCGGGATCTGATCACCGACGAAGCGCTGCACAATTCGATGGTGATCCACGCGGCCTTCGGCGGCTCGACCAACTTGATTTTGCACGTGCCGGCCATTGCCCATGCGGCCGGTCTCAAGCGGCCGGAAGTGGGGGACTGGGACCGGATCAACCGCCAGGTGCCGCGTTTGGTCGACGTTTTGCCCAATGGTCCGGAATTTCACGTGACGGTGCGCGCTTTTCTGGCCGGTGGGGTACCCGAGGTGATGCTCCATCTGCGCGCTTTGGGGTTGTTGCACGAAGGAGCGCTGACGGCTACCGGTCGGACGCTGGGCGAGAATCTCGATTGGTGGGAGGAGTCGGAGCGCCGCAGGCGTTTCCACGCGACGCTGCGCGAAACGGACGGGGTCGATCCGGACGATGTGATCATGGATGCAGATCGCGCTCGCGCCAAGGGCTTGACCAGCACTGTGTGCTTCCCGGGCGGCAATATTGAGCCCGAAGGCTCGGTCGTCAAAAGCACGGCCATCGATGCTTCGATTTTGGATGCCCAAGGGGTCTACCGGCACACGGGTCCGGCCAAGGTTTTTACCACCGAGCGCGATACCATCGCGGCGATCAAAGCCGGTAAAATCGCCAAGGGCGATGTGTTGGTGATGCTCAGTTGCGGGCCGATGGGTACCGGGATGGAAGAAGTGGCGCAGGTGACCATCGCGCTCAAATACACCGATATCGGCAAATACGTATCGCTGATTACCGATGCGCGTTTTTCGGGTTTTTCCTCCGGGCCCTGTATCGGTCATATCGGGCCCGAGGCTTTGGCGGGCGGCCCGATCGGTAAAATCAGGGACGGAGATTTGATCGAGATCGAAATCGACTGCCACAAGCTGCGGGGACAGATCGACCTGGTCGGTTGCGACGGAGAGGAGTTCGGAGCCGAGCAAGGAGCTCGGATTCTGGCCGAACGTTCGTTCCGCGAGGATCTCGCACCGGATTCAGCATTGCCCGATGACACCCGACTCTGGGCCGCACTGCAGAATGTCGGTGGCGGCACCTGGGGCGGGTGTGTCTACGACGTCGATGCGATCGTCGCGACCCTCGCGGCCGGTCGCGAGGCGCTCGCAGCCAAAGCCGATTTGCCATGAGCTTCAAAGAAATCGTGGTTGGGGTCACTGGAGCCAGCGGTGCGCTCTATGCCGGTCGGCTCTTGCGCGCGCTGCTGATCGGTGGTCATAGGGTGCACCTGGTACTTTCGAAATACGGCCGCTATCTGTTGGTCGAAGAACTCGGTTTCCGTCCCGAGAAGGAGAGCTTGCAGAACTTTCTCAGCCGGCTTTATGGTGAGCAGATCAAGGCGGGTGAGCTCTGCGAATACGGTGCCGGCGATCTGGCGGCGACCATTGCCAGCGGATCGGTGCGGCTGGACGGGATGGCGGTGGTGCCCTGTTCGGTCAAGACGCTCTCGAGCATCGCTCGCGGTGCGGCCAGCAGTCTGATCGAGCGTGCCGCCGACGTCAGTCTAAAGGAGCGGCGTCCACTGGTACTGGTGGTCCGTGAAACGCCGCTTAATCTGATCCAGTTGCGCAATATGACCGCAGCAGCGGAGGCCGGAGCCGTCATATTGCCGGCGATGCCGGCTTTTTATCAGCAACCGCAGACCTTTGAAGACCTGGGCGATTTTATCGCCGGGCGGATCTGTTCGGTGCTCGGTATCGATCACCAGCTCTTTTCCGCCTGGGAGGGATCTAAGGGCAGGGCATAAAAAAGCGCCCATGGCCCAGGGGAGAGGGCCACAGGCGTTTAAGGTGGGATCCGAGAGCTGCATCTGCGCGAGGAGCGGCAGATGCGAGAGGAGGGGAGCGCCTGCCCCCGGATCCCCAAAATCAGAGGACCAAATCGCTCTGCCCTCCCTATCGCAAGGCCTGTGCCAGAGTGCATGGGATTATTTCTTTGTCATATCCAAGTCATTGTTAATATATAGCATATAGAATGATATTTTTTCAAAAAAACTATGTGGTATCACGTGTTTTTTTATAGGATTCATCAGCGTATATAGCATTGGGGGAAGCGGTAGATACAAGATATAGCAGGGACAAAAAAATAGAGCTTAGATCGAAGGGAAAAATGTACTCGGAGAGCGGTAAAAAATTCTCTATTCCGTTTATCCGGGTATACTTCGGCCCAGAAAAAGACACAAAACCGCAGAACTTATCTGCAATCGAGGTTAATATGGCCGAATGGGAAGAAAAAACTGCCGGATCAGATCAGCGTGTCCAGTTGGGTGCGGAAGAAAGTGCGGGGTAGCATGCCCTCGAGAATCCGTCCTTCTTCTCGCACCATAGCGCGACAGAGGGTCCAGGGCCCGAAACGACATAACACTTCTCCTTTGATGTCCGTAGACCGTTCCAGTATCATTGGCCGGCCCTGAAAGAGGTCTTCTAATTGAGCGCGATTTAGTTCGACGCTGGGGCCCTGCATGAGGTGGCCCCAAAGAGCGACGGTCTGCTGGGTCAGATAGCTGTATCCCTTGTGGCGGCGAGCGACCCGCATGCCGCTGCGGACGAAGTAGGGCAGATGTGCTCGGATCGCGGGGCCGAGCGCCGGTTGCAGACAGAGATGGCGCTTGCTGAGGCTGAAAATCTGATCGGGGGAAGAGGGCAGGGTGCAGCGCCAAATCTCTTCGATCGCGCGTCTGGCCTTAGTGACTTCGGGATCGAGACCTGGATCGATATCCCAGTCTGCGGCGTCGCCTTCGGGGTGGTTGCTGGTCGTCGGAGCGCGTTTGGAGAGGTGGGTTACAAAGGCCCCCTCGGTATCGTAGTGGTGGGGCCAGATCCGGACGCAGCGGGAAAACTCGGGGGGGAATTGGGCGGCGATCTCGGCAGGTAAGGGCAGGTTCTCGACGCTCTCGATCGGGTGGATTTCGACTTCCTGACCGTAGCGGCGCAAAAGCCCGAGGAGTACCTCTTCGTTTTCCTCCAGCGAAAGCGAACACGTCGAATAGACCAGCGTGCCACCGGGGCGTAGCATATGATAGGCGGCGCGCAGGAGGCCTATCTGTTGTTGCGCGAGGCGTTGGGCATCCTGGGGAGACCAGTATTTGAGCATATTCTGGTCCTTGCGCACGATCCCGTCGCCCGAGCAGGGGGCGTCGACCAGGATCCGATCGAAAAAGTTGTGGAAATAACGCGCCAGCATGGCTCCCGGAGCCTGGCTTAAGATATAATTGGTCACTCCGCAGCGTTCGAGGTTTCCGACCAGGGCGGGCATCCGCTTGCTCTGTATTTCATTGGCTAGGAGCAGGCCACTGTTCTGCATTTGTGCGGCGATCTGGGTGGTTTTGCCCCCCGGGGCGGCGCAGAGGTCGAGGACGCGTTCACCGGGTTGGGGAGCTAGTACTGAGACCGCCAGCATCGGTGCTTTGGCCTGGATATAATAGGCGCCCATCGCGTGCTCGAGCATCTGACCTAGACCTTTTTCGCTCGCGGGTAGCACAAAGGCCTCTTCGCACCAGGGTACGCCTTCTCCGGATTGGCGCAAATGGGGCAGCAGGACCTGGGATTGGGATTGCAGGGTGTTGAGGCGCAGTGAAGCAGGGGGAGGGGTATGCGCGGAGCGGTAGAAGGCCTGGCGCTCTTGCTCATCGGGTAGTAGATGACCGATATGCTCGAGCAAGGCCTGCAGTTTGGCCGGGTCGAATGCTTTGCGCGATGATGCGGTTCTATCTTTATTCATAAAGCTAAGAGTATTGATTCTATATAGATTGTTTAAATAAAGCAAGGAGTATGGGTGCCGATTGCTGCTGCATCGTCAGCGATTTACATCTGGGATCGGTTTATTTTCAAGATCGGGCTTTTCTGGCGTGGTTGGATGCATTGCCGGAAGGGGCTCAATTGGTACTTAATGGTGATATTGTCGATGAACCGGATCGACCTCTGCCCGCTGCGCATCAGGCGGTGCTCGATCGCTTGGTCTGTGAATCGCAATCCCGATCCGTAGTCTGGGTCTATGGCAACCACGATGCCGAATTTATCCTGGAGGAGCCGGGGGCGATTCAATTCGTCGAGCGCTGGGCACTGGGGCGGCGACTCCTCGTCATCCACGGCGACCGGCTCGACCAGTTGATGCCGCGTCACGGGGTATTCAAGTGGGTATTCCGCCGCTTTCATCGCTTCTTGATCCGACTTGGTTTCCGCAATGTACACGTCGCCGAATACGCCAAACAGTGGAAATTGTTCTATCGGGTGCTCAATCAACACGTGGCGCGCAACGCCCTGCGTGCCGCTGGGCAGGAGGGGTTTGCGGCAGTGGTGTGCGGCCATACCCACGCGGCGATGGATCTCGAGTGCCAGGGGCAGCGTTATTTCAATACTGGCTCCTGGACCGAAAAGCCCTTGCATTTTCTCGAAGTTACTCCCGAGTGTATTGCGCTGCGGGTCTATGAGGATGCTCTTGATTAAATCGCTGCTCTTGACGCTTGTTTTTCTGGCGCTGCCCGTTGGCGCGGAAGAAGGGGGGTTTGTCTGGCCGCTGCGCCTCGATCCGGCCTTGTCGTCGACCTTTGGCGAATCTCGCGCTGCACACTTCCACGCTGGTATCGACCTCAAGACCTGGGGCAAGACCGGCTACGAGGTCCAGGCGTTGGCTGATGGCTATATCTGGCGAGCGCGGACTTCTCCGTGGGGGTACGGTCGGACGATCTACCAGAAACTCGACGATGGTCGCACTGTCGTCTATGCTCATCTCCAGCGCTTCGAGTCTCCGCTCGCCGAGCGCGTGCTCCAGGCTCAGAAAGACCGCACGCGCTACAGCG
>MDTE01188758.1_pt1 | contig 14938 bp, 16 predicted proteins | sample 811231 | NCBI WGS metagenome assembly MDTE01 (sample SAMN05326651, study PRJNA326480) | marine metagenome | isolation source: seawater | place: Indian Ocean: Red Sea | collected 2010 | reverse complement strand
GCTCCTTCAACAAGAGGTCAATGAGTATTATGGAAATTATAGGATAAACAACGATTTACTCGAATTACGCAATCTTGTTACAGTTGCAGACCTTATTATTCAAAGTGCAATTCGGCGAAAGGAAAGTCGCGGGCTGCACTATACACTCGATTATCCAGGGCTTCTTAAAGAAGCAAGAGACACCGTCCTAATTCCGCCAAATTTTGATTAAACTTTTAACCCAGTGTTTCCTTCCAAAGCCGCACCATTAAACGGAAAAGCGGGGCGAGGGACATAAACGCTTCTCTATGGCCGTAATTTGATGATCATTGATGAATAAAACATCAGTCGTGGTCCAATATTAGATTCACTAATTGACGAAGCTTCTCGTCTTCTGCTTCCTTTTTTCTACCGAACCAGTCTAACAGTTCTGTATCTTCTCGACTCAGCAGGAGCCCATAGGCCTTGCGCTGCTCACATGTCAACCGTTCGTACATTTGCTCAATAAATGGCACGAGCAGAAGGTCCAATTCGAGAAGACCCCTCCGAGAACGCCAACACAAACGATTTCTTTCTTCCATACATAACATTGTAGAATACTCCTATGAATCGTATATCCATACTATCCCAATTTGGCTTTCTCTCTGTAAGTGGTGTTGATGCAATTAAATTTATGCAGGGCTATACGACCTGTGACGTTAACAAGATCTCTGAAAAAAACAATCTTGGAGCCATTTGCAACCTGAAAGGTCGGATGATTACAAACTTTAGAATTGCCGTTTTGGGGGACGGACTTCTTCTAAGAATGCATGAGAGTCGGGTCGCGGATACTATCAAATTTCTATCACCCTACAAGGTTTTTTCAAGAGTCGAAATCGAAGATGTCAGCTCTGACTGGAACTGTCTTGGTATCATTGGTACCGACCATTCGAATTTAAATGAGGGTGAAATCAGAGCCGGCGTTAGTGATAACCGTTATGAAGTATGGACTAAATGTACAGCCCAATATGAAACAGGAGCGGTTGATTGGTCAACTTGGGATTGTGCAGAGGGCCTGGCTTGGATTGAAACAAAAACAGCAGAACAATTCCTACCACAGATGTTTTATCTAGATAAGCTCGGTGGAATCGATTTTAAAAAAGGTTGCTACTTGGGTCAGGAAGTAATTGCTCGGACCGAGTATCTGGGAAAACTAAAGCGAAGGCTGCATTTATTCAATGGGAATTCCTCTCTTGAAATTGGAGATGAAATTACATTTGGCAATTCGAAGGGAAATGTCGTTGCCACTGGAACTGATATTGGTCTTATAATCATCTCTAACGCAGATGCAGAAACGTTACTCGCTGAGGCGCCAAATGGCGACGCTATTGAGCTGATTCCTATTGAGTTGGCTCTTAACCAATAATCCAGTCTATTGGTTTTTTCCCACGACTATCCAGATAAGCATTACATCTAGAGAAATGCTTACAACCAAAGAAACCTCTGTAGGCTGATAAAGGCGAGGGATGGGAGGTTTTAAGCACACAATGCTTTGATTTGTCTATGAGACGACCTTTCTGCTGAGCATAAGCACCCCACAAGAGAAACACGCAGTCCTCTTTTTCTGATGAAAGTCGTTCTATAACTTTATCTGTAAAGATTTCCCAACCCTGGCCTTGGTGAGATCCCGCCCGATATCTCTCAACCGTCAAAACGCTATTGATAAGAAGTACTCCCTGATTTGCCCACTGTTCGAGACACCCATGGGCAAATTTATTAGGGACTCCAAGATCATCACTGATTTCCTTAAAAATGTTTTTTAAGGATGGTGGAGGCACAGCTGTTTTATTGACAGAAAAAGACAGACCGTGGGCTTGATTAGGATTGTGGTACGGGTCCTGGCCTAAAATAACAACTTTTACGTTTTCAAAAGGAGTTAAATTCATTGCAGCGAAATATTCCGACCCTCTAGGGTAAATAACTTTTCCGGCAATCCTTTGCTCCCGAAGGAAGGAGCGAAGAGACTTCATATAAGACTTAGAAAACTCCTCTCGAAGGTGTTCCAACCAACTAGACTCAAGATCGATATTACTCACGCTCTCCCTTCGGTTTCAAGTGGGGAAATAGCAGTACGTCACGAATTGAAGGAGAGTCCGTGAGAAGCATTACCAATCGATCGATGCCAATTCCTTCACCAGCTGTGGGCGGAAGACCGTGCTCTAAAGCAGTTATATAATCCTCATCGTAATACATTGCCTCATCATCACCTGACTCCCTTGCAGAAACCTGCTGCTGGAAACGCGCTGCTTGGTCCTGTGCGTCATTTAATTCAGAAAACCCATTAGCGATTTCTTTCCCCATAATAAACAGTTCAAATCTGTCCGTAACTCCGGGGTCGTTATCGCTGCGTCTTGCCAAAGGCGACACTTCTGCCGGGTGCTCAGTCACAAATAAGGGTTGTTCTATTTTGTCCTCGACGGTTCTCTCGAACAGCTCCATGAGAAGCTTACCTTCTTTCCAATGACTCAATACTTCTATGCCTAACCGACCAGCTAAACTCCTTATATTTTCAAGCCCTATCAGTTGTTCCGCCTTAATGTCCGGATTGAAGCTTACGATGGCCTCCCTCAAAGTTACCCGTTGAATAGGTGATCCGAAATCTATTGTCTTCCCTTGAAATGAAAACCTCGTAGTTCCCAAAATCTCGTTCGCTAGAAATCGAAGTAACGATTCTGTCAAATTCATTAAATCGTGATAATCATGGTAAGCCCAATAAAACTCGAGCATGGTAAATTCCGGGCTATGTTTAGTGGAGATACCCTCGTTACGAAAATTCCGATTAATCTCAAAAACCTTCTCAAACCCACCAACAACGAGACGTTTTAGATTTAACTCAGGAGCTACTCTTAGATACATGTCTTTATCTAAAGCATTATAATGTGTAACAAAAGGAGCAGCAGCTGCACCACCAGGAGTTATCTGCATCATAGGCGTTTCCACTTCCATGAAGTGCCTCTCAATAAGGAAGTGACGTATCCCCGAAATTATTTTAGTTCGCCGCACAAAAGTGTCGCGAGTAGCTTCATTTACGATGAGATCTAAATAACGCTGTCGATACCTCGTCTCGGTATCAGCTAAACCTTTATACTTCTCTGGCAAAGGCCGCAAAGATTTCGTCAAAAGTCTAATCTCTTTTACTTGCACTGATAGCTCACCCTTGTTGGTTCGCATCACTGTTCCAGAAGCGCCTACTATATCTCCTATATCCCAGCGCTTGAAATCTTCATAAATCTCCTCAGTCAGTTGATCCCGTCGAACATACAACTGTAACCTTCCTGCTACATCCTGTACCGTAACGAAGCAAGCTTTCCCCATCAACCGACGCAAAACTATTCGCCCCGCGATAGCGACAGGAAACTCTAATTCCCTCAGCGCATCTTTGGTGACATTCTGAAATTTTTCTTGCAAATCAACTGATAGAATGGTTCGCCGAAAGTCATTTGGGAATGGTTTACCTCGTTCACGCAGCTCACCTAAGTATTTACGCCTTAGGCTAATGATTTCATTTTCGTCGTCACCTATTCCTGTCACGTTATAACCCCTGCTTCAGACTTTCCTCAATAAACAAATCAAGGTCTCCATCGAGTACAGCTTGTGTATTGCCAGATTCTACGTTGGTACGAAGATCCTTAATTCTGCCACTATCCAAGACGTAAGATCTTATTTGACTACCCCAACTGACGTCGGATTTATTATCCTCGATCTGTCTAAGTTCTTCTCTTCGAGCTGATTCTTCCATCTCATATAGTCGTGCTCTAAGTTGCTTGATTGCCTGATCTTTATTCTGATGTTGTGATCTTTGATTTTGACACTGAACAACTATTCCAGTTGGCACATGGGTCAGCCTAACGGCAGAGTCAGTCTTATTGACGTGCTGCCCGCCGGCACCGCTTGCTCTATAGGTATCAACCCGGACGTCCGACATAGAGAGATTAATATCAATATCATCATCTATTTCAGGTGCCAAAAAAACTGCAGCGAATGATGTATGGCGACGATTACCTGAATCGAAAGGCGATTTCCTCACCAGTCGATGGACTCCTGTTTCGGTTCGAAGCCAACCGTAGGCATGATCACCATCGAAACGGACAGTCGCACTTTTAATTCCCGCGACTTCCCCTTCAGAAAGTTCCATAATTTCAGACGAAAATGCGTGCCTCTCTCCCCAGCGGAGATACATTCGGAGCAGCATCTCTGCCCAATCCTGAGCTTCTGTGCCACCGGAGCCAGATTGGATCTCCATGTAAGCGTTATTAGAGTCCATCTGGCCAGAAAACATACGCTGAAATTCCAGTGATTCCAAGCTCCGACCGACTTTATCTAATTCTTCTGAAACATCATGCAAAAGAGAATCATCGTGATCTTCCGAGGCCAGCTCAACAATATCGCTCAAATCTGCCAGACCTCTTGCTATAGAGTCAATCCTTCCAACCACTGCATCTAGAGCTGCCCTTTCTTGCCCGAGCTTTTGAGCTTTTCCCGGGTCATCCCACACGGACGAATCAGAAAGCTCTAGCTCCACCTCAGAAAGCCGATCTTTCTTTATATCATAGTCAAAGGTACCCCCTAAGAACCTCAGTGCGCCCTTGGAAATCTCTAATCCTATTTGTGAGCGTACTTCCTTCCACGAACTTATCACCTTTAAAAATTGCTTTCAGTCTACCAGACCACCGGATTCGAGGCGATTAGAAGGTGGTTCATCTTAAAATTTTGTCCGTCTCAAAATCGCACTAATAGTTCACTTGATGAGCATTAAAAGAATTCTGCTACTCGGATTCTTTTAACGTCGCCCCTAACATCTTCCGTCCTAGATAACTTTTTTACTGCCAAGTTAAGAGATTCCTCAACAACAGCATTGGTAATAACAACAATATCCGCATAATCATCTCGATTATTCTTTTGGATTAAAGACTCAATACCGATTTCGTACTCGCTAAGTATTGTAGAGATTCTCGCCATTACCCCGGGCTGGTCAGAAACATTTAACCTGAGGTAGGTGCTACCAACTACTTCGTTAATACTTACCACTTTTTTTGGTTCAAGACGGCCATGAGCAAAGCCGAGGTTACCAGTATTCTTGGCTTCCGATTCTCGCAGAATATCCAACACATCGCTGACAACTGCGGAGGCGGTTGGGCCAGACCCGGCACCAGCACCATAATACATAGTCGAACCTGATGCATCACCACCCACCATCACTGCATTCATCACGCCTTTCACCTGGGCCAACATATGATCTCCAGGCACTAGGCAAGGGTGAACTCGCATTTCAACATTGTCATCTCTGACTCGCGCGATACCTAAATGTTTTATTACATAGCCCAACTCCCGCGCGTATCCGATATCATCGGTGGTGATCTGTGATATTCCCTCGGTATATATGGTATCGAAGCCAAGCGGCACCCCGAAGGCAATCGAGGATAAAATTGTCAACTTATGAGCAGCGTCAATACCCTCCACATCAAATGTAGGATCTGCTTCTGCGTAACCGAGTTTTTGAGCATCGCTAAGCACATCGCTAAAACTTAAACCTCTTACCCCGTCAGACATTTTTGAAAGAATATAATTTGAGGTACCATTAATAATCCCCACTATCCATTCCAGTCTATTTGCTGCCAGGCCTTCTTTAATTGTCTTGACTATGGGAATACCGCCCGCGATTGCTGCTTCGAACTTTATCTGAACGCCTTTTTCTGCGGCCGCTTCTAAGATTTCTTGACCATGCTCTGCAATTAGGGCTTTGTTCGCTGTAACTACATGCTTACCATTGTGAATTGCTTCAAGCACGAGCGAACGTGCTACATCGAGACCTCCTATAACTTCGATCACAATATCAATATTTGGATTTCGGACGACGTCGAATATATCATGGCTGACGTTAACTTCTGATAAGTTGCAGTCAGGGTGGTGTTTTCGACAACCAATTTGAGCAACGTGTACCTTACTGCCAAGACGACGCTCAATTTCGGGATTATTTTTTGAGATTAAATTAAAGACTCCAGAGCCAACAGTCCCCAACCCACAAATGCCTACTTTCATTATTTTTTATCCCCCGAGGACTTAAGCATACGCCTCAGGTTTCTTAAAGCCTGTCTAGTTCGATGTTCGTTCTCGATTAGCGCAAACCTCACGTGATCATCACCGTACTGACCAAACCCAATGCCGGGCGAAACGGCTACTTTTGCTTCTCTTAACATGAGCTTACTAAATTCCAGAGATCCCATTCCCCTGAAGTTTTCAGGTATTTTAGCCCAAACAAACATGGTTGCTTTTGGGGGCGTAACTTCCCATCCTATAGAGTTCAGCCCATCGCAGAGGACATCACGTCGGCTTTTGTACATTTGACGGATTTGTTCCACGCAAGTTTGATCGCCCTCTAACGCCGCGATAGCTGCAACTTGAATTGGCGTAAACATACCGTAATCAAGATAGGATTTTATCCTGCCGAGCGCACCTATAAGTGTTTTATTTCCGACACAGAAACCAACTCGCCAGCCTGGCATATTATAGCTCTTGGACATCGAAAAAAACTCCACCGCGATATCCTTGGCACCTCCGACTTGCAGTATGGAAGGTACCTGATAGTCGTCAAAAACGAGATCTGCATATGCGAGGTCCTGTATAACCCAGATTTGGTGTTCCTTCGCGATCCGAATAACCTTTTCAAAGAAAGTGAGATCTACGCACTGTGTAGTTGGATTGCCCGGGAAATTTATCATTAGAACTTTTGGTTTAGGCCACGTATTCCTTATAGCCAACTCTAGTTCAGAGAAAAAATCTTTCTCATCAGTAAGAGGCACATGTCGCACATCAGCATCTGCGATCACGAAGCCATACGGATGAATCGGGTACGAAGGATTTGGAACAAGTACTGCATCTCCTGGACCTAGAATTGCCATTGCTAAATGTGCAATTCCTTCCTTTGAACCCAGGGTAACAATGGCTTCTTCCTCGTAGTCTAGATCAACATCGAATTTCTTTTTATACCATTTGCAAATGGCGCGTCTCAACCTAGGGATACCCTTCGACTGCGAGTACCTGTGCGTATCGCTTCGCTGCACTGTTTCAACTAACTTTTCTACGATGTGCGTTGGCGTCGCCTGATCTGGATTCCCCATACCGAAATCCACAATATCTTCTCCCCGAGCTCGCGCCTCACGTTTTAAGCTATCCGTAATACTAAAAATGTAGGGAGGCAGTCGTCCGATTCTTGGAAAATCTTCTTCCATTTCTTTATTTAATACCAAGTTCGAGTGCTAACTGATTAGCAGTTCGATAACCAAGTTCCATTCTGCCGTCCTCGTAAATAATCGCAGGAGTTCCTGCGATATTCAATTTTTGACCTATCGAATAATGCTTCTCCAATTTGGAATCACAGTCAGTTTCGGCAATATCATGTCCGGTTTTAGCCAGGGTAAGGTAAAGCTGTTGCTTATCAGAACACCAGACTGACCTTAACTTTTTAAAAGAGGGCGTATACTCGGATCCTCCTTGTTTCTCGAAAATTCCAGCACGCGGAAAAGCCATATAGCGTACAGTGATTCCCAGACTATTCATCGCTGGCACCTCCTCGTGGAATTCTCGACAGAATCTGCAGTCGATATCAGTAAATACAGTAATTGTCGCCTGAGTCTCGTCTGTAGTTGCCGCAAAGATAATCGCTTCAGGTTCAGCCATACTAGTTAGTATAACTCTCCGTCGCTCATTTCGTTTCTCCTCGTCATAATTGTAGATCTTATCTCCAGCAATCCTATACATATCTCCATATATAAAATAATTGCCGTCGTGCGTTGCATGCAACACAGATCCATCAGATAGCACCACCCTATAAAACTGGTCTAAAGAACCTAGCGATACCGATTCTACAGGAAGGCCTAGGTCTAATTCCGAGAGTTTTGTTTTGACTTCCTCTGCAGTCAATGCAAGCGCAGCACCTGAGTTGAAAACCACCATTGATATGAGAACGAAAAATACGTGTTTCATTTCTTATTCCTGCCACCTGTTAAGCTAATGATACCTGAGAGCAGGTGAACTGTAGAGAATTTCCGTATACTAGCTCTCGATACAAACACCTTAATAAAGTAAGGTACTCAATCTAGTCTGCAAACGCTTTGTAACTACTAGTGGATGACTTAAAACCAGCTCTCGTAAAAAGTTTCCTCAACAGTCTTTGGTTGGAGAAAGGCTTGAGCCAAAATACTATAAGTGCTTATCGCTTAGACATCCAAGCCTTTGAACACTGGTTAGAACGAAAAGGAAAAAAAATAGATGAGGCTAAGCGAGAGCATATTCTTAGTTATTTAGCCGCGGAAATAGACCGAGGAAAAAAAACAAAAACAATAGCGAGAACGCTGTCGTGCTTACGAACCTTCTTCAAATTTCTTAAGCGGGAAAATCATATCTCTAGCGATCCAACACTGCGCGTCGATAGTCCAAAATTAGGTAGAATTCTTCCCAACTCGCTATCAGAGACTGAGGTTGAGATGCTCCTCGCTGCACCCGATATAAGAAATACCATTGGATTCCGCGATCGCACAATGCTTGAGGTCCTTTATGCTTGCGGCTTACGAGTCAGCGAACTGGTAGATCTCAAACTATCTGATCTAAATCTCAAGCAAGGTGTTGTAAGAATTTTAGGCAAAGGCTCTAAGGAGCGACTAATACCATTGGGAGATGAGGCGATTGCCTGGCTAAATACTTATATTGCTGACAAAAGACTGCATTTGGTAAAGGGTAATCTCTCTGAAGATACAGTTTTCCCCAATAACCGAGGATCAAAAATGACCCGGCAAGCTTTCTGGCATCGCCTGAAGACACATACGAGGACAGCAAACATCAGTAAAAAATTGTCACCGCACACGCTTCGCCATGCGTTCGCCACACACCTACTTAACCATGGCGCTGACCTTCGGGTCGTTCAATTGCTTTTAGGACATACTAACTTATCAACAACGCAGATTTATACGCACGTGGCGCAGTTTCGGTTAAAAGAGCTACATGAAAGACACCATCCGAGAGGATGATCTGGATTCAAACAAACACCATTTGCTTTAACCCGAATATTTTTATAACTTTTCTTTGATGCGCGCCTTTCGACCACTAAGCTCGCGGAGGTAATATAGTTTGGCTTTTCGAACATCACCCCGTCGCTTGACGGTTATGCTATCGATCAAAGGACTATGGGTCTGAAAAGATCTCTCTACCCCAACCCCGTGAGACTCCTTACGAACCGTAAAAGCTGAATTGAGGCCGCGGTTCCTTTTTCGAATAACCACTCCCTCGAAGGCCTGGAGCCTCTCTCGGGTACCTTCTCGGACACGCACCTGCACAATAACGGTATCTCCAGAACCAAAATTTGGGACATCAGTCTTGAGCTGCGGGTTTTCTATTATAGCCACCGCATTGCCCTTACGAGCACCTCCGGTATGGTGTCGCTTATTCGATTTTTCTTTACTCATTTTAAGTCCCTTCCTACAAATTCAGTCCCAGTTTGTTTCTTTTAGGGGTTAGCACCCTAGGAAATTACAAATCACTCCGACGATTGTTCTTCAATATATTCATCAAGCAACTGCTTCTCAGTCTCATTAAGCACATATTGTTCCATTAAGTCAGGACGTCTTTCATATGTTTTACCCAGAGCCTGCTTATGCCGCCATCTAGCAATTTCATGGTGGTTTCCGCTCAATAAAATCGGAGGTACACAACCTGCTTCTTCATATTCAGCGATCTTTGCTGGACGAGTGTATTGAGGATATTCTAAGAGTCCCTTACAGAAAGAATCTCTTTCTGCGGCGCCTTCACCACCAATACCACCCGGTAACAATCTGGTAAGCCCGTCTACCAACACCATTGCTGCGAGTTCACCACCCGAAATAACATAATCTCCGATAGAGATCTCTAGGTCAACCTCCTGTTCCAATATCCTTTCATCAACCCCCTCGTAGCGACCCGACACTAAAATTAGGCTGTTACATAATGAAAGTTTTTGCAATCCTCGCTGATCAAGTCGACTACCACCTGGGGAGAGATAAACCACCTTGCTGGACGACCTTACATCGCGAGCCGCATTTATTGCTCCTTGCAAAGGGCCAACTTTCATCAGCATTCCTGGCCCTCCACCATAAGGCTTGTCATCGACGGCTTGTTGCTTATCTTTCGAAAAATCTCGGGGATTAAAATAAGCCATTTCAATCACGCCAGCATCAATAGCGCGACCAGTAATTCCAAAATCCGTAACAGCCTTAAAAACCTCTGGGAACAGAGATACCATTCCGAACCACATGATTAATAACTAGTCAGCCAATTAACAAGGATCTGCCTGCGAGTTAAACTTACCTCTTCAATAATTTCCTTTACGTAAGGAATCAAACGAGGTTTTTTATCTGTGCTGGTGGCCGTAGGTTCTATAACCAATACGTCATTCCCTCCGGTCTCCATGATACGCACCACTTCACCTAAAACATCCCCCGCAGCATTTATCACTATCAGTCCTTTAAGCTGGTACCAATAGAAATCTCCATCCTCTAGATTAGGCAGTTCTCCCCATATCTCGCTACCTATTAACGCTTCTGCCTCGTCACGATTCTCTATTTTCGCTATCGAGGTCACAACACCTTTACCGTGCTTCCTTAACGCTTTTACTCGGACCTCACTTTCTGTACCTTTGTTTCTGAGGGTCCAAGGAGAGTAATTTACTATTCCCTCTAGCGGGTCAGTATAGGAAAAAACTTTTACCCATCCCTTTATACCGTAGGCAGCGTTAATTCGGCCAAGGAGAGCCTTATGCTGCGTTCTGATCACCTGCGACACCAGACAATGAGGACTTTCTGAAGTCTTTAACCAATTTCTTGACTCGCGGTGACATTTGGGCCCCTTGACGCACCCAAAAGTCTATCCTATCCAGATCAACTCTTATGGTTCGTTCTTGACCTCTTGCTATGGGATTAAAAAACCCAAGTCGTTCAATAAAAGCGCCATCACGAGCGCGCCGACTTTCTGCAACCGTGAAATGGTAGAAAGGCCTCTTCTTACTACCGCCTCTTGATAAACGAATAACAACCATCGATTCTTTCCAATGTTAATTTTATTAACAAATCCAGCGGCAAGGTTTAATATGACCTGACCTTAAAGACCGCTGAAAGGGCGCTTATGTTAAGGGAAACGGCCATCGCTTTCAATCCGTGCGTCGCTTGTGGAGTTTTTTTACTTTTCTAGCGACCATTGAACCGGCTGGGAGATTGGTTCAAGCCTTCGAGACCGCGCATCATGTTAGCCATCCCACCTTTCTTCGAGAGCCTTTTCATCATTTTCTGCATTTGCTTATATTGCTTCAGTAAGCGGTTGACATCCTGAATCTGCGTCCCAGATCCTCCTGCAATTCTTTTTTTTCGAGAGCCATTAATGCTGTCTGGATAATGGCGCTCCCCTGGCGTCATGGAACTCATAATCGCTTCCATCTGGATAAGCTGCTGTTCATTAACTCGATTTGCCATCGCATTAGATACGTTGCCCATACCCGGTATCTTATCCAGCAGGCCGTCCAACCCACCCATCCTATTCATCTGAGAAATTTGATCCTGAAAATCATCCAAATCAAATTTTTTGCCTTTTTTTAATTTCCGCTCGAGTTTTTTGGCTTTTTTCTTATCAACCTTTTGTTCGACTTCCTCAATAAAAGAGAGAATATCGCCCATCCCGAGTATTCTGCTGGCAACTCTCTCGGGATGAAAAGCCTCCAGTTGTTCGATACCTTCCCCAACAGCCATAAACTTTATCGGCCTTCCAGTGATCTCTCGGACTGACAAGGCGGCTCCTCCCCTAGCATCCCCATCAACTTTTGTCAGAATAATACCCGTAAGCGGTAGGAGTTCATTGAACGCCTTTGCCGTATTCGCGGCGTCCTGGCCCGTCATGGCGTCAACTACAAATAATGTCTCAACAGGAGAAACGTGGTGTTGTATTTCCTGAATTTCGCTCATCATCTCACTATCGACATGCAACCTTCCTGCAGTATCAATTATAAGAACATCGGCAAAATGCTTACCCGCCATCTCCACGGCCTCTCTCGCGATCCCAAGAGGTTTCCTATTCGATTTACTTTCAAAAAAAGTAACATCAGCATCCTGAGCTAAGGTTTTTAACTGATCTATCGCGGCGGGACGATATACGTCTGTACTAGCAAGCATGACCTTCTTCTTTTCACGATTCCTTAGCCAATGAGCCAACTTTGCTGCAGAAGTTGTTTTACCTGCGCCTTGCAGTCCCGCAAGCAAAACTACCGCTGGTGGCTGAGCATTAAGGCTTAGCGACTCTGACTGCTCCCCCATTACCCGAACTAGCTCCTCATTAACAATCTTCAAAAAAACCTGGCCTGGCGTTAGGCTTGACGAGACTTCTTGTCCTATGGCTCGATTCCTTACTTTGGATAAGAATTTCTTGACGACAGAGAGAGACACATCAGCTTCTAACAAAGCCATTCGAACTTCCCTCACGGAGAGATCGATGTTTTCCTCGGTTAGTTTGGACTTACCTCTAATATTTGCTAACGAGCCGCGCAGTTTTTCAGAAAGAGAATTAAACACGATTTGAGTTCTTTAAGAGTTCCGAAGAAGCTATTATATCCTAATTGGAATGTTCTATTGTGATAAACGTTTTCTCCTAGTCTTTTTTGAGAACATTGTGCGACAATGAGAATCATTCTCACTATTTGCGGTAACCCAAATTAGGTTGATAATAATGAATCCGATATTTCCTGGAGCACTTGCGATCATCCTTTACCTAATTGGTACTGGGGCACAAATAGTCACGCAGGGAAATGCAAGACGGTTTATAAATTTTGTTAGCGTTTCCGCAGTAATTGTGCACGGATTTGCCAACTACTTGGCGTTTTTCACCGACATCGGCCTCAACCTCAGCATTTACACTATGCTTTCCGTGACAGCCTTGGCTGTGGTTACTATTACACTTTTCAGTAATATCCGCAGATCAGTCGAAAGTTTCTTTGTGGTTATTTTTCCAATTGCAGCAATCTGTATTCTGCTGCAGATCAGTTCAGAGAGAGCCTATCTGCCCCGAGACGACCTCTCTGCTGGTTTGCTTTCGCACATTTTTTTCTCGATACTTGCTTCCGGATTACTAACAGTGTTAGCAATTCAAGCCCTTATCTTGTCTTGTTGTAACTATGCCCTACGGAAGAGGAACATAGCTTTCACTAAAAAATTCCCTCCACTTGAGACCATAGAGGGACTGTTATTCGAGATGCTAGCAGCAGGGCTTGTAGTACTTAGTCTTTCTATCGTAACCGGCTTTATTTTTCTGGAAGATATTTTCCGCCCTGGACTGTTACATCATACCTTAATAACTTTGGCGGCATGGCTTGTGTTTAGTGTTTTACTCTGGGGACGCATCAGAAAGGGTTGGCGGGGTAGGACAGCGGCGAGATGGGCGCTGACTGGCTTCGGGCTGCTCATCGTTGGATACTTCGGAAGCAAGCTAGTCCTAGAGGTGATCCTGAGAACGTCGTAACCATAAAGCTTGACACTAATCTATAGTATTCGGTACAAAGACGTTCTATTAGTGAAAAGAGGTTCGCCCTTTTTGGAAGAAACTTCGGTAGGCGCCTTGCTCGGTACGCTTACGGTCTTAATCCTGCTCTCTGCTTATTTCTCTGGTTCCGAGACAGCAATGATGCGTGTGAACCGTTTTCGGCTAAAGCATCTTGCTAATGAAGGGAATCGTGGCGCGCGTAAGGCAAATCGACTACTGAAACGCCCGGATCGACTTTTAAGTCTAATACTCATTGGCAATAACTTTGTTAACTTTACCGCTGCATCTATCGCGACACTTTTAGTTATCAGTCTATTCGGAGAGTCGAATGTCGCCTGGGCACCAATTATTTGCACCGTTACTTTTCTTATATTTGCCGAGGTGGCTCCCAAAACTATAGCTGAGGCCTATCCGGAAAAAATATCGTTAATATCTGCCTACATTCTGCAACCACTTATGGCAATTTGCTGGGTATTGGTTGAACCAGTGATTCGGTTAAGTAATAGTATGTTGCGTATAGCCGGCGTACCAGAACATGAATCAGAAGATACTGATAACCTGACGCACGAAGAATTGCGCACGGTAGTTAACGAAGGGGTCACTATAGCGGAACGTCCCCAAGGTATGATGTTGGGTGTTCTGGATTTAAATAAAGCGACAGTTAACGATATTATGGTGCAAAGAAGTGATATCGAGGGAATCGATCTTACTGACGATATTGACGTGATTCTTAATCAGATCCGAGCTACCCAACATACTCGGGTCCCTGTCTTCAAAGAGGACATAGATAAGGTTTTAGGGGTCCTACATTTGCGTAACGCGGCCAAATTTCTTACTGTTGAAAATCCCACGAAAGCTTCAATTTTACGAGAGACAGATGAGGTTTATTTCGTTCCTGAAAATACGCCTTTACATACACAACTGGTTAATTTCCAGCAAACCAAACAACGTATCGGTCTTGTCGTAGATGAGTATGGCGACATTGAGGGAATTGTTACCATGGAAGATATCTTGGAGGAGATCGTTGGAGAATTCACTACTGACGTAGCGGAAACTAGTGTAAATATTCATCCTGAGTCTGAAAATACTTTTCTGATCAATGGCGGAACGCATATTCGCTTGATCAACCGATCGCTGGGCTGGGAGTTACCTCAGGAGGGACCAAAAACGTTAAGTGGATTAATTATAGAAGAACTTGAAATGATTCCTGACTCGAGCTGTTGCATCGCCCTGGATAACTACCAGATTGAAGTCATGCAAGTGCAGGACAATATGATAAAGACTGCTCGTATAGAGAAACACACAAAAGCCAGTGCTGAGGGATAATCACCGGACTGGTTCGACCCCCACAACAGTTAACCCGAAAAAAGTTAAT
>MDTE01164413.1_pt1 | contig 14938 bp, 10 predicted proteins | sample 811231 | NCBI WGS metagenome assembly MDTE01 (sample SAMN05326651, study PRJNA326480) | marine metagenome | isolation source: seawater | place: Indian Ocean: Red Sea | collected 2010 | reverse complement strand
CTAGCACTGGAGCACCCAGTCTACGAAGGCAGTAATCAATTAATTCTTGCCTTGTAGCAGGTTTGGATTTAGACATGAATACAAAGAGACCCTTCTTATGTATTTATAAGAAGGGTATTTATGTTATTTGTAAATATTGTTTTTGAGATACTGATATGTTGATGGCATTTTATCAACTGCTTTGTTAAAATACTCGTCAGATTCTAAGAAGAATTTTTTTCTTGCAGACATCTCTTCACTTTCTTCTTCACATAGCATATATCCAGAAGAATATGGAGAGTAATCCATAGCACCTAGAATAAAAGGAAGACCATTATTTCTATCTACATTATCATATGTCCTAGTTTGAATGGACCTCCTGACTACATCATCATATGCATCTCCTGAGTATTCTACATTCTCAGTAACATGCTTCCAATATTCCGAATCGTCCCGTGATGAAAGATAATAGTGCGATTCTACAAATGCTCTTAGAGTTGTCAACTCCCGTTTTGTAGAATAATTGAATGCATCTCTATCAATCTGTGTGCAAAAACATTTTCGTTTTGATAGCAATTCGAGAAGACGGAAAGCATTATGTAATAATGTGAGAATGCCAGTTGATTCTAGAGGCTCTAAAAATCCATATGATAAACCAACACCAACTACATTCTTAATCCATCCCTTTTCATGATGACCAGTGCGATAGTTGATGATATCAATGTCATCATCTTTGATATCTACACCAAATCTATTTTTTGCATGAGATTTAAATTCTTCTACGATATCTTCTTCTGAAGTAAATTTCAACGAATGCACATAACCAAGTGACATCTTATCCCACAGAGGAATCTCCCAACACCACCCATTGTCTAAAGCAAAACAATTTGTGTAATTTTTTAATTGAGATTGTTTATCTGTATAATCAATTTTAGTCCGTACTACTCTATTGTTGATTAAAGTTTCGTTGTAATCAACAAATTCAGACCCCATCACTTTTTCTAATAAGAGTGACTTAAAACCAGAGCAGTCAACAAATAAGTCAGCAGAAACATTCTGATTTTCACAGACAATGTAATCGATTTCTCCAGAATTATTTAATACTGAATTTGTATACAAGTCATCAATAAATTTAACTCCTCGTTTTTCTGCATATTTTTTGAATACTTTTGCTAATAAATGTGTATCAAAATGATATGCAGATTGTTTGTCTAAACTAAACCAAGGGAATGCTTCTGCATCTTCACCTAATTTATTTTGCTCATTCATTCTGGCATGAGGCAAAAGATATTTTGCATACATTTCTGGTTTAATTTCTTCTGGAGAATGATGTCTCAATCCCCACCACTTATCAATATATTGTGGATCTTGTGGATTCCTCAGCACCTCTCCAAATGGATACTGGAATTGATTGCCTTTCTTATAAAAATTTTCAAAAGAAATAGAAGTTTTATAAGTTGCATTAGCATCTTTCATCCAGTCTTCATCACTTAAATTTAGATATTTAAAAATATCATTGACCGAAAGCAAAGTAGATTCCCCTACTCCAATATTGCCAATGTTACTTGAATATACTACAGTAATATCTAAATCAATTTTTGATAATTCTTTATACCTAGCAAGTAAACATGCAGTAGAGAATCCTGCTGTGCCACCACCCAAAATACAAATTTTATTAATTTTACTCATCTTAACATATCACCTGCATGTTGTAATCGCATTCCATCTCGCAAAACATAATGAAAAAATATTTGATGGTAATATATATCTTCTTTTTTCTTTTTGTTAAACCACCCTGAAGATTTTATTTCTGGAAACTTTTCTCTCCAATGTGGTCTTTCACAACCTTTGTATAATAAAGCATCCCCTGGTTTTAAAACCACAGGAAAATGCTCACCACTTTGCCAAGATGTAATCCATAATGGCCATTCTAATTCTACAGGATTTGACCCAATGTGTAAAGATACTGAAATTTCACAAGAATCTCTGTCTACATGTTTATCTAATGCTTGATTCTCGAAATAAAATCTATCGTAAAAATATGTCCTTTCTAATTGTCTTCCAATACGATTAGTAATCTTGTGTTGAATATCAACATGAGCTTGGCGATATTTGGGATAATTGTATCTAGAAACAGAACCTTTTACCTGTTGCTCATTAGGGTCATGAGTAAAATTGAATTCAGATCTATATCTAAAAGTGCCTCTTTCTCGGGGCGGTGTTTCAATTAAAGATTTTACATCATAAAAATTTTCTAAAACTAAAAAACCAAACTCATCAAATCTTCTGTGTAGCGTGGGAGAGGTGCCACTGTTTTTTCTAACGACTTCATTTAATGTTTTGATATCCATAATCATCTCCACCTAGGACCATTAACCCAACCAACAATAGACCTTCTTACACCTCTAGTAACTTTTAATACTCTATGTGGTGTGCGAGAATCAAAAAATATTAAAGTGCCTTTTGTTTTGGGTACAAAGTATTTTTTATTTCCAGGACTTAGTAATTGTACTTGTCCACCATCATATTCATTGAATTCTGATAGTTGTAAAATAAATGATAATTTTCTAATTTTTCCTGTGTTTTCTCTAACAAAATCATTTATTCCTTTTGTTGTATCAATTTCTCCAAATTTTAATTCTGGAGTATAATCGGTATCAGTAAAAATATCTGCGTCTTGATGCCAATTATAAAATTGTCCTTTTTCGTAGCGAGTATATTGTACGCTACCAAAATCAATGGTATCTAAATCGTATCTAAAATTCTGTTTATTTGCTTTTAAAACATAATGCCACAAAAACCCGCATACCCAGTGACTGCTAGGTATCCAGGTATTTGTAGAATTTCTAACGGAAGTGTCTACCAGATCTCCTGCAATCTTAGACACTTCCATTTTATTATCAAATTGTTGAACATCTCTTTCGATGATGTCAATAATTTCATCTGGGATGTTTGTATCAATCCAAATAGATTGTTGTGCCATTCTATAAAATCAATGATATAAAAATATTTAGACGCTCAAAAAATCAACGAATCCAAAGTCCTCCCGAAGATGTCCACTGGCCTGCAGACCCTTTATAGTGACCACTATTTGGGGAGTGATAGATACTGCCATTACCCCAACCACCATGGTTATAGAATAAGACATCGCCCCAACCAGTATATGGGAATTGATATCCAGCAGCGTTTGTATATGTTCTTGGACTGCCCAAGAAATCATTATATGAAGTCCACCCAGCAATACTACAGGTGCCATTCCTACCACTATCAATTCTTGGACCGCCTTGGAAATCAATATATCCATGAGGCATTCCAGCATCATGACCATATGGTTGGTCTACATAGAAACACCAGTAATTTGTGTCTCCACTTCCACCAGGCTGCCAGTCTCCGCATTCGGCTTTGAAGACTTGAAGAGTATGTCCAGCTGGTCTATCTCTACCTGGGATGGCATATTTTGCCATATACATAATATCCGCAGTATTCCACTTATAATCATTTGAAATACTGCCACTATTCGTGCCTGTTGTTGCACCAGAGATAGAACCAACAGCAGAAGATGTGCGTGTGTTGCCGATGCCACTAGTGCCAGTGCCATTATTTCTATGGACCAACATCCAACCACCGTCATCATTAGTCATATCACAATACACTAGATTTACTCCAGTTTCCATCTGGATGTAGTAATATCCAGTTGCTGAACTTGGATAATCTTGTAGAATTTGATATGCACTGGTGCCAGGATTGCCACTAGTTAAACCATCACCACCAGCATTATTATAAACTTTTGGTGAAGTAGAGTTATATCTAATAACTACAATTCCAGAACCACCGCCAGCACCAGTATTGGTGTAGTAATAACCGTTAGCGCCGCCACCACCAGCACCGAGGTGTGTTGCTCCAGCAATTGGTGCATTACCTCTACCACCGCCACCAGCACCGCCAGCTCGGGTGCCAGAGTTTTCTGACCAACCACCACCAGCGCCACCGCCGCCAAAGTATCCACTATTGCCAAGACTTGGCATACCAATTATAGGACCATCAAATTGTGGCCATCGCATTCCATCGCCACCATGACCCATTCCAGATGCACTAGGAGCATTTCCTCCAGGTTGTTGAGTGCCACCACCACCACTACCACAGTGGAACTGACCATACCAACGGTAACCACCATGTGCTCCAAAATTTTTCGTGTATGATGGGTTGTTTGTTGCTCCCCAAACTGTTTGGGTTGCTTGACCACCATACCAAGATGGATATCCAGCAGCGCCGCCAGCACATCCACCTGACTTTCCTTGACCATAGGCACCAGCGCCACCACCACCTTGTCCAGTGATAGTAACACCATTACCACTAAAGCTAGAATCACCACCACTATAAGAGAGGTTGTGTTGTGGACCCTGGCTGCCACCACCGCCAACATCAACAGCGTAACTGCCAATTGTCAAAGGTTGCTCATGAGCAATTGCCATGCCACCAGCACCACCACCACCAGAAGCGGCGTGACCAGCGCCGCCGCCTCCACCGCCGAGCACCATAATTTCTGCTGCTCCAGCTTCTTCTACAGTAAAAGTACCTGGACCAGTAAATGTATGATAAATGTAACCGTTACCTGGCTCTAAACCACTACTAGGTGTTTGAATACTACCGCTGGAAGAGGCTTTCATTTGACCGCCGCCTCCTCCTTTGCCAAACATTCTTGCCCCTGTGAAACTTCCGAAAATAGGCATTTTTAGATGTCCTCCTTATTATAGTATATATTTAATTTAATCAAGCGAAGTTGGACATCTGACCATATACTTCCCAAGTGCCTGCGGTATTGACAATACTAATGGTGAAGATGTCTGTGCGGTTGCTACTTGGTGAAGGAGCAGTTGCAGCAGTCCACTTAACAGTATAGTTAGTGCCATTAATACCAATACTATCGGTAATCCTGTAACCAGACCCACCTTGGACGAAGATGAAATTCAATGCAAGTGCTTGGTCGTTGTCTGTTGGGACATTAGTAATTGCTGGAGTAATGTTACCACTTACAGAGGGGTGGTAGAAAATCGCAGCAGTTTCATAGTTATATGTCTGAGTGCCACTTTGACTTGCACTTCTAGTTTCGATAGTTTCTCTGACTGACTTGAAGTGTGAAACACCGCCAACAGAAAGAGCAGTTAGAGTGCCAACAGAAGTTAGTGAAGACCCAGTAACGCCACTACCAAGACTTGCTTGAGATAGGACTTGGACACCACTAATTGATAGACCGTTACCACCAACGTTGATAGCGTCTGTTAGATTCCATCTAGAGTTGCTATTGTCGTATTTGAAGTGCTTGCCAGAAGTGCCAACTACGAGACCAGCACCATCTGCTGAAGCAGCATCAGTTGCACCATTACCAATGATAATTTCCTTATCAGTGATAGATAGGTTTGTAGAAGAAACTGTGGTTAAGTCACCTTGGACCGTTAAGGATCCTGCAGCAACAACATTACCAGATTTATCAACGCTAAACTTATCTTGACCACTGACCGAGATATCGATTAGTTTTGAGGTAGTTTGTGATAGAGTGTCAGTAATGTCTACATCAATCGCTTTAAATACGGTTGAAGAATCATTCCAGACTGGCTTTGTCTGTAGATTACCTTCAATGGTAAGCTCAGTAGCCATTCTCTGATATCTTTCGCAAGTAATCGCACCAGTTGCTGGTGACGAAGCGGAAGCAGACATCGTGTAGGTAAACTGCTTATTACCTGGGTCAATAGATGTAACAACAAATCTACCATTGTAGTTTGCTTCATTTGCACCTGCCATTTCAACTTCATCACCCACAAATACGTTGTGTGCAACGAAGGACGTTACAGTAGCAGTAGTGCCAGAAGATGCTAGTTGTGCAACACCAATGGTAGGAGCAGTTCTGGAGATACCAGCACCAGTCTGACCATCAACATATGTCTTAACTGCTAACTGAGTAGGACATGCGTTGTTTCTTGCGAAGTCACCGCCAAGAGTTACGTCAGATGAGAATTCATTAATTTCTTCACCCAACTGAGCACCGATGGTGCCGAGACGTAGACCAGCAAGACCGCTTAGGTTGAATGCGTTAGCGTCGAGTGTTGCAGTACCTGTTGCCTGCTCAACCTTGAAGAATTCACCAACGCGGAAGTTACCATCTTGGTCAGTAGAGACATAATAAACACGACCTGGGAAGTCTTCTTTAACTTCATTATCTTGTAGAGCATCTTGTAGTGGTGTATCAGGCCAATTAGTGTTGGTCTTATCACCTGTGCCGACAAGTAGGAAGTCGTGACCAGTTAGACGGACTTGTGAATAATTCAAGCGAATTTCAAAGTCTTGACCAGCAACAGCATCGATATTCTTAGGTTGTGAGAAGATGATGGTTGCTTGACCAACTAGAGCAGAGTTGACTGCATCAATTCTGAAGAATTCATTATTAACTTTGAATACATCGTTAGCACTGAAACCAGAGATAGAGAATACTGGAATCTCAGTAACTGCAGTATCAATATCACCTCTGAGTGTGGTTGCTGCCGCTGTCTTAGTGATATAGTAGATGTTGCTACCGTCAGCGTGCTCTGCAGCAGTAGTGCCTTCAGATGCTCTGTTAACAGTAACACCTAGACCTGCGTTGATTTGTGTAATCTCACAAAGCTCGTTACCAATCAAGATGAAGTTATTGCTTCCTGCAGTCATAGACGCTAGGATAGCAGTATCAGCAAATGTGATTGACGTTGTGGTTGTATCTAGAGCCTGTGTGCCTGCTCGGTCCAGTCTTGTGGTGCCGCCCATCTTATAGAGGTCAACATCACTACCACCTGCATGTAGTGCTTTGGTCGAGCCACCAGAGGTGCCTTGTAGATAGACTTTAGACCCACCTAGAGCAACAGCAGGACTGATATCGCTACCAACTGCTTTTTCATAAGAGAATGATGTGCCGTCAATAACGGTAACGGTTTCTCTTTCATAAGCACCAGATGCATATTGCTGATAAACTGCGTTTGCGATTACAACAACTACTTCATCACCAGTTGACAAACCGTGAGAAGTTGATGTTGTGATAGTAACAGTATTACCAGACTTTGCAATCGTAGAAATATCTACATTCAGTGGTGCTGTACCAGGAGTATCATACTGTCTAGTTGTTGTTAGAGTGAGATTTTGCGCCGTTGCTGGGTCAGTAACTTCTCTAATAACATAGTAGTTGGGGTCATCATATGCACTTTGACCAACAACATTCTCAAACTTAACAGACCCAGTTGGTTTTGGTAGAACCGCTGCGCCGCTAACAACAGGTAGATTCGTGAGTGTGAAAATCTTACCAGATAGACCTTCTAGCGCACTGGAAGCAGGTGTAGTTGCTTCAGCAGCAGATGCTACTACGCTTGCAGCACCAGTGCCTTTGATTGGTAGGTTATTACCGAATGTACCCGTAATAGGCTCAATAATTAGATATTCTGGTTGGACGTAAAGGATTAAACCAAGAGCATAATTTGCATTTGATGTGGAATAATCAATATTGCCATTACCATCATCGGTGCCTTGAGTAACTTCTTCGTATTGCTTGAATACAGGGCTGTTTTCGTTGTAGGTGAAGTTGAGTCTCTGACCTCTAACTTTACCAGTTAGAGCAGTCTCATTTAAGTCAAAACCACTAGATACACAACCATAAGTACCATAAGAGTTGTTACCAGCAAGAGAGCGGATTCTACCACCACCCGTGCAAGTGTAACCGATTTGTGCGTAGTAGGTGAAGGAAGAAACGATTTCAGCGTTACCTAGGTCCTTACACCAGAAACCTACACCACCATCATGGAATTGTGTGAATGAGTCAAACAGCATAGAGCCGTTTGATGTGGTTGCTCCGTAGATACTCTTGTCAATAAGAGCACCAACACCACCATTGCTATTTGCATCTGAAGATAGTGGGCGTCCAGAGAATGCCGAGCACTGGGTGATATATGGAGACTTACCTGTAATTGGGTCGTTAGGATGTAGACGTAAGAATACACCACGAATAGTGCCTTGGGTAATATCCCAATCATTAGAACTTCCAGGAGCAGCAGAGTAACCTTCCATGCCGACCATAACTAGGTCTTTGAGGGTTACAGACTCAGACAGGAAGAACATCGTAGAGAATCTATTCTCTACAGGAGATGCGTCAGTTGACTGTGTATTGGGGTCAGGTTTAATGACAGTAGCACGGAGGTTATCACCAACAATAGAAGTATATGGTGTGGTGATAAGAGGTAGTTGCTCTTCGTATGCACCAGACTTAACAAAGATAGTTACAATGTTGTCTGCTGTGCCTTGGTTTGCAGTTTGTGCAAGAGCGTAGCGAAGTGATGCCCATGGTTTGGAAATATTCTTACCATATGCTGGGTCGTCGGTGCCATCAGTTGCAACGTAGTAAACGTTAGCACACCAGTTGCTTCTTTCCCAAGCAGGAAGACCATTAGCATCAACTGCTAGGGTTTCGCCGTTGCTACCAATTGCTAGGTTAACGTTTGCACCACCGTTGTTACGGAATAGGATGTCACCAGGGTTTTGTAGCGTTAGAGTAGACTCACCTTGTGCAAGTGCCTGCCAGTTAGTACCACCAGTATTGGTTTGGTCGTTAACTGGGTCAATGTTGATGTTATGTGGAGTTAAGCAAACCCAAGATGCTGACGTTGAAGATACAACATCATTGACTTGATATGTGTTGCTAGAATTCCAAGGACCTCTCCAGTTAAGACCACTGGAAACTAATTCCCATGCACTAGTATCAGTTGGATATACACCAGCACTGCCACTAACAATCTTGACGTATGTATTACCACCAAACTGGACTACATCGCCAGGGACATATACAGTTGTGTTGTCATATTCGCCCTTGGTATCAAAACCAGTGGTTAAGATATTCCAATCAGCAGGAGTTGCTGGGTTGCCACCAACACCAGGGATTTCTACATTGTAAATGTTTGGTTGCTTACCGCTATTGATTGTGTTAGCAATGTAAGTATAACCACCGAAGTTTACAATGTCTCCAGGTTGATACTCTGTGCCACTATTCCAAGTGTTTTCAAAATTGACAGACTCTAGATAAATAGCAAATTTTGTTTCATCAAACTGGATACCTGACGTATGACCAGTAGTAGTTCTATATAAAGTATTGCCGTACTTGACAATATCATTTACTTTATACCACTCACCAGCTTGCCATTCACCATCATTGGTTGTTACAGGTGCCGATCCAACTAGGTATACATCCCAATTTAGGATATTGAATGCATCATAGAATTGTGTCTCCGATGCTACTGAGGTATGGTCGGTATTGCAAAGATATTGCGTTGCGCCATAACTTACTAGGTCATTCTTTGCATAGAAAGTGCTGGGAGACCACTGCCCCATAATTCTGGTGCCTGGCACATGCAGCTGCCATCTGGGGGTAGAGATGTTTAAATCTGTCGATGCCCAGGTTGTTTCTGATGCTGCAGAGGTGTGGTTAACGACACAAACGTATGTGTTACCTTTGAAGGCAACGATGTCGTCAATGACATAAGCGGTAGATGCTTGCCAATCTCCTCTCCAGTTGAATTTTAGTCTACCTAATCTGAAATCAGCCATTTTTTATAATTCCTTATTGAGTCCGTGGTGTGAATAAAATCGTTTGTGCCTGCCCAGGCAAATTATTTTGGTCCTGCTGTGTAATCGTAGGTACCAAATCTGGCAACGAAATAACCTTCGTCATCGATGAAGTAGGTTATCTTTCTTGCTTCAAACTTATACTGTTGGTATTTATCATTGTTTTCATCATTACTGAATGATTTGACAATCTCAGTTACCCTCAGGGTAAGGTCGGTAACATCATTAATTGATGATGATGCAACAGTTACAGTTTCATTTGGCGAGAAAAAAGCGCCTGCGCTATGAATTTCAATATTACTGATTAGACCATCTCCATTCCTGGTAATCAATAGGTTTAAACCCGTTCCAGGTTTTTGATTTGCTTCACCTTCTCCATCACCATTTCCAACCAAACCAGTTACTGTATAAGTAACGTTTGCATCGGAATCAACAGGAATACCGCCAGAAATTAATTGAATGTCTCTGACAGCACCAACTTCAACAACGTTATTCCATGCATCCATGAAATCAATTTGCTGGGTGCCATCGATGTTAAAAACATCAATAGTTTCCGAATCTGCGGTGTTTGTCTTGGTATAGTTTAACATTCCGTCAGCATCTCTTTGCAGAGCATGGAATGTGAAACGGTTTGAGGTGTTGAATACAGTATACATACCTCCTCCAGCTCCCGCGCCGCTTCCGCCAATACCAGATTCACTTAGGTAAAGTGCCATCTAATAACTCCAGTTTGAGTTTGTGTCAGTGTTATTTATGATATCAAAAGTATTTATAATAATTGACAATTATGAATACACTTTCCAAAGGACTCCAGTCCATACAACAGTGACCGAAACCCCTGCTACATCTAATACATATGGACTGTCAATATCCCCTGTTTGGTCTTGGAATGTTTTTCCAACACCAGCATCCAAAATAACCTGATATGCATCCCAACTGTTATTCATGTCGGAGAATGTAATTACGTTACCGACGTTTGGGTTTGTTGGTAATGTAATAGTTAATTCTGTTTGTGTTGCAGAATTTGTTAAAGTGTCTACCAAATATCTGCCACTAACCTGAGCAGCAAAATCTTGAGTCTCTACACTATAACTAGCACCAGCAACAATATTGTTACTACCTCTAACAATGAGGTCACCCTTGATTTCGACTACGCCAGTAACACCATCATCATCATTTGGGTCTAAAACAAGGTCTCCAGTTGCTTTGACCCTATCTAGTTTCAAGGTGCTCATTGTAAAGTCACCAGTATCTTCCAAGATAACTGGTGTTACAGAGTTTGCAAACATATTGATGGTATTTACCTTTCCCCAAGAAAGGACACCGTTACCATCAGTGATAAGCATTTCGTCTGATGCACCATCATCAACAGGGAATGTTAATGTGTAGTCTCCTGTTAGAGAAGTTGGTGCTTTGATGGACACATATCTTAGTGTGCCTGTGCTGGTGCTTAGTTTTACGGAGTTGTTATTCTCAACAACTAATCCGTTTTTTACTGTAAATTCCTTATTGTAAATTGCCACGGTTCACTCTCCCCGTTTGATTGTTTGCTTAATATTTATCGATAAATTCTTGTCACTTGAATTCTAAAGTCATTATCACTATTAGCGACATTGGTTGTGAAATTTGCAAGAATGTTTCCACTGTTAGATGCCGCTCCAACTTCAAATAATTCACTGGCACTGTCTGTATAAAGACCGTTAGATTCTGTAATGTATCTATCTCCAGAAGAAGTTGCCATTATAGTAACTCTAGAATATTGTTGCTCACCTGCAGTTGCATTGACACAGGAAATCAAATATTCACAAGCAGCATATGTGGTATAAGACCAAGTATCTAAAGTATAAGTATTTGCATTGAGATTATTCATATGAATAATATCAACTTCCGAAACATTTACAGAATTGCCAGAATCTCTATAGATACTTTTATCTGCCTGAGATTCTCCAGTAATATAAACACCATCTGTTGTGGTTTCAAATTTCTTAGAATTATTATAGTAAAGGTCTACTCTACCATCTGTGACGAAACCCGCTTTGACTTCATTGCCAGCAGAATTCCAAAATACAATATCGTCTCCCCATACATTTAGATTGCCAGTTCCATTTTCTTTGATGTTGGATGCAGTACCAGTGTGATAAATTGATAAGTCATTACTAGCACCGAAGTTAACTGCAATCCCATCAATAATAGATACATTATTACGGAATGTGGAAGTGCTGGATACATCCAATGTATCTAAAGTAGTAGCACCAGAAACATCCAAAGATGTTAGTGTGCCAACCGAAGTTAGAGAAGATGAAACAATGTTTGCACCAAGAGAAGTAGACCCAATAACTGTAGTGCCTGCAATCTTGTAAGTCTTACCAGTAGCAAGATTCCAACTTTCAGATGATGTCCAAGAAGTATTTGCTAGGTCGTATGTTAGAGATACACCAGAAGTGCCGATGTTAAATCCTGCACCATCGGCAGCTTGAGTAGTTGTGGTGCCATCACCAATAATGATGAGTTTATCCGTAACTTCTAAATTAGTCGTAGAAATGGTCGTAGTAGACCCAGTAACATTTAAGTTACCAGCAATTGTTACAGTAGTGCCATCATCTGTAATACTAGAATCAACAAACTGCTCGTTTGTATTATCCCACTTTAAAAGATTTGTATCTGAAAAATTTAGAGAATTCTTGAGACGTAGTGTTACATCAGTGCCACCATCAAATTGTGTTAGACCACCACTGTCTTCTAGACCTTCACTGATGAATAGAGTTTTATCAATAGATGCTTCAATAGTAATATCTGCAGTGCCATCAAAAGAAACACCGTTGATAGTCCTTGCAGTTTCAAGAGCAGTAGCAGTGTCTGCGTTACCTGTTAGGGCACCAGTAAATTCTTGAGAATGGACATTTAGAAATTTAAACGTGCTAGACCCAAGATTATAAGTAGTGTTTAATGTTGGTAAAACAGTTGCACCAAAAGTTACATTGGTAAAATCTTTTCTAGCAATCTCAAAACCACCTGCAGTTACACCATCATGCAACCTAAGAGATTTATTAGAGAGATTTACTGACAACTCACCTTCAGCGCCAGTAAAGTTATTATTTTGAGCAGCTGTGCCCCTTCTAAATTGTACCTGAGTTGCCATTGATTAATACCTTATATTATACTGTTCCTAAATCTTCAATATAAATTGACCCAACTGGACCCATCATATCCCAAGATGCAATAGTAGAAACACCAAAAGCATCTAGAGTACGTGCTAGGGGGTCATTTGGGTCAGCACCAGCATTGTAATCTCCAGTCGGAAATAATTGCAGACCTGGCATTTGAATCCACTGCACACCTGCGCCAGTGGAAGAAAGTACATAACCAGATGCCCCAGTGCTACCATTAGCAGTGAGGGTGCCGACCAATTTCAGGTCTTCAGCGGTTACATTAAATCCATCCCACGTTAGATTTGGAGATGCACCGTAGCTACCGTTGTCATTGAATTGAAATTCTCCATTACTGCCAGCAAGAGTAACTGCTCCACCGACATCAATAATGGATTCAACACTATTATATGATTTTTTTAGGAAAAGCTTACCATCAGTGGTATTAATTGCTAACTCGCCCAGTTCAAGTTGCGCCGTAGTGGGCACACGCCCAGATACAGCAGTACGTTTGATTCTAATCTGTGGCGATGCCATATGGCTCCTCTCAAATAGTGCTATTTAGCGTGAGGTGACTTTATGTAAAGTCTTCTTGGGCAGTATTTACTGCTTGCTTCTTTCTCGTACCCGAGGACTTCTTTTCTTCTAACTGGGTAATTTGCTCCTGTAAGGAATTTACTTTCTGTGCTAGAAGATTGCCTCTGGTCTCAAGTAAGATATTTTGATGAATCAGGTCTGCCATTCTTTTCTGGTAGACCTGAACTAACGACGAATAATCAATTTCAACATCATTCATAATTTTTACCTTTAATTATCAGAATGTACCACCATCTACAAGTGTATTTACCAACTCAAATGTGCCGCTATTATTTTGTAGGACTTGGTTGGTTGGTGTGCCGAAGTCACCCATCCACAAACCGCCAACTTGGACACTAGCAAGTGCGCCAGTTAGTTGAGGACCAGATGCTTCAGTTGCGTCAGCAACAAAGACGAAACCACTGTTACCGTCCCAGAAAGCAGATGATGTCTTAGCAGCAGTGCCATTGTGATAATGGAATCTGAAACCAAGGTCATTTGTTGTAGCAGAAGAAGGAGCAGCGCCAGAAACAGTGCCCAATTCCATTACAGCATCATCGACAACCACATTGGTTGTAGAAACAGTAGTGGTTGTGCCACTGACAGTTAGGTCGCCATTGACAACGAAGTTACCAGCAGCAGTTGCGTTTGCACCAGATAGGGTGAAAACAGTAGTGCCACCATTAGACTTGATATCTTGACCACCAACAGTGATGTCACCAGCAACGGTGATGTCACTGCCGCTGTAAGTAACAGGAGAATCAACTAGTTGACCATTAGTGTCATCCCATGCGGATAAAGTAGCATCAGTTAAATTAGCAGAATTTTTGAGTTCTACATCATCAGCATTAACTGTGATACCTGTGCCAGCGCCAACTGCTAGGTCAACAGTTTGACCTTCGCCTGCAGAAGAAGTCTTGGTAAGACCAGCACCTGCAGTTACATCTTCAACATAGTCGCCAGTGGTGTCAGTGCCAAGCTCAACAGAGTTAGCAGCGACAGTTGCAGTTAAAGTTACATTACTCAAATCGGTAATAGTTACATTACCAGTGAGGTCTCCAGCGAGTGTGATGGTAAACTCATTAGCAGCAAAATCTAGTTTGCCATTGGTATCGTCATAAGTAACAGCAATGCCAGTTTCGCTGTTGGAGCTGACCATGGCACCAACAGTGTCTTGCACATACTCATTATTAATAGTTACTGCACCAGATGTTACAGTGAAGTTAGTTGAGTCGAATGAAGCAATACCTTTATTGGTGTCAGTTGCGTCCTCTGCCGAAATCGTAATCTGATTGTTTGTTACAGCAGTATCAATACCTTCACCACCAGCAAAGGTTAATGTTTCGCCAGTATTGAATGTATCGCTGGTGCCTGAATCTGCAGCAATAGTAAAACTAGATGCAGCAGGTGCTGAGAATGATAGATTGCCACTACCGTCAGTGACAAGCACGTTGCCAGACCCACCATCGGCCGATGGCAATACGAACGAAAGGTCTGATGCTACATCAGGCGCTGCAAGACTAACGCTACCACCACCACTACCATCGGTGCGTGAATAGAGTTTAACTGCATGACCTGTTGTTGCTGTCTCTTTAACCCAATAACGG
>MDTE01184506.1_pt1 | contig 14940 bp, 10 predicted proteins | sample 811231 | NCBI WGS metagenome assembly MDTE01 (sample SAMN05326651, study PRJNA326480) | marine metagenome | isolation source: seawater | place: Indian Ocean: Red Sea | collected 2010 | reverse complement strand
TACGGCGCCACCACCACCGCCGATTATTTTAAGTGCGGCACAGATTCAAGCTAATTATGGTGCTGCTTTGAATGTTTTACCTCCAACTCCGGTTGTAGCTCCCACGCCACAGCCACCACCACCACCGCAAGAACAACAACAAGAACAACAAGTTCAAGAAGAGGCTACGGAGGAAGAAGCTTCAGAAGAGGAAGTAGCGTCGGAAGAAGGGGCACCGGAAGAGGGTGAGGGTCCACCGGAAGGAGAAGAAGGATTAGAAGGTGAGGGACCACCGGAAGGAGAAGAAGGATTAGAAGGAGAAGAGGGTCCACCGGTTGGACCGGATGGAGAGCCTCTTGCTGAAGGTGAAGGGGGACCAGCTGAAGAAGCCCCTCCGGGTGCTGGTGAAGAAGCACTTCCTCCGGGTGGTGAAGAAGGTCCTTCTGAAGAACAGGTTGCAGCAAGAGAGGCTTTTGATACGGCTATGGCAGCGGGTGCTAGCCCTGAACAAGCGATGGCTGAAGCGGCGGCGGTTGGTTTTGATGGGCCAATACCTGAAGGCCCAGGAGATTTTGGTCCTGGTGGCGGACCTTTAGATGGTCCGATAAACGCTCCACTGGGTAATATGGGTATGATGCCGATGCCAGGAGGTATGGATCCTTTTGGTGGTGGTCCTGGTTTAGCGGGTTCACCGATGCCGGGTATGGGGCCGGTTGATTTAATAGGAGGTCCTATAAGTGGACCGATGGGACCTGCTTTTGGTCTAGGTCCGATGGATATGATGAGCGGTCCAATGATGGGACCAGCTTTTGGTCCAGGCCCGATGGATATGTTGGGTGGGCCGATGATGGGACCGGCTTTTGGTTCGGGTCCAATGAATATAATTAGTGATTTTTCTGAACCTGAAATAGTAGTTCAAGAGTTTTTTTTTGATGATCCATCTCTTTATTCTAATTTTTTAAGTCCAAGTAATAATGAACCAATACTTCAAGGAATAATTGGAACGAATGACAATGATTCTTTAACAGGGACAAATGATAGTGACACCTTACATGGTTTACTTGGAGATGACACTTTAGACGGTGGATTAGGTGCAGATACACTTAATGGTGGTTTTGGAAATGATACATATGTAATAGATAATGTTGATGATATGATAAATGAAAATTCAAATGCGGGAACTGATAGTGTTCAATCCTCGATTTCTTATTCCTTATCTACAAATGTTGAAAACATAACTTTAACTGGAAGTTCAGATATAAATGCTACAGGAAACGATCTAGCAAACATTTTAATTGGAAATACAGGAACTAATGAGTTAACCGGAGGTGGAGGTAATGATACTTTTTATATAAATGGGAGCAATGCTTTTGGCGATACTATTAAGGATTTTAGCGTTTCAGATATTTTAAAAATCAACTATCCATTTGATGTTCCCACAACACAATACTCTGTAACAAGAACACATTTTTATACTCATAATAGTACAGACAGGCTAATATATAATAGTAGTTCGAATAGTAATGAGTTGCCGTATGTATTTAATTTTACTGAAAATGTAAGTGATTATCTTTCTAAAAGCTTTAGATCAGAAGTTGTAAGGCAAATAAAATATACGAAGGCAGTAGGAGGTGATGGTCTAGAACATCTTTTTATAGTGGGAGATGGCACGAATAGTGCTATTTGGATGTGGGATGATTTGTCACAAGGATATGGGGTAAGTACCAATGAACTTACATTTGTAGCAAAATTAGAAAACTTTGATAATGATAATTTAACAGGATCGGAAATTGTTTTTGGAACAATTTAAAAAAAAAAAATGAAGTATTGGTTTGAAACATTAAAAAACTCTGGATCACTGGGTATTTTAATGATTTTAACCTTTCTTATATCAACAATGGGGTTGTTAAGTCCTATTTTTATAATTCACATTTTCAATCGCTATATTTCATTTGGACTCCAAGGCACTTTATTTTTTCTTGTTTCAGGAGCAATTTCTGTAGCAATTTTTGAATTTGTTTTTAGAAATTTAAGAAATAAAATATTCAATGAGGTAGTGCTCAACCCATCTAAAAATATAAAAATTGAATTAGTTAAACAATTTTTCAACCTTGAAGCAAAATTTCCAAAAAAAAATTTCATTGATATAATTGATTTTGCTAATAATTTTTTCCAATTCATTTCACCAAAAAACCAATCGAGTTTGTTTGATTTCTTTTTTGCTCTTTTAATTATCTGTATACTTTTTTTTCTCGATTTTTTTCTGGCTAGCATATTTCTAATCATACTTTTTTTATTTATTTTAATACAAAACAAAATGATTCACGAAAAAAAGCAATTGTTGATGAGCCACAAGTTCTCAAATGAAGAAAGATATATCGTAAAGGAAATTGCATCAAATCAAGATTTAATAAAATCATCTAATGCAATTAATTATACGGGTTTTAAAGTAGAAAAGTATTTTGAAAAAAAATTAAAAATAGATTCTTTGATTTCAGAAATTGATGCTAGACAAAGTTCTTTCACAAACTTTTTTATAATTCTATCCTCAGTCATAATGATTGGAATTGGGAGTATGATTGTAGTTGAAGGAAGTCTTTCGATTGGAAGTTTGATTGGTTTTAATATTTTTTCAACAAGAGCATTGGGAATAATTGCTTCGACTCAAAATTCTTTTCATATAATGAAAAAAACTGATGAATATATTAAAGATTGCAATGAATATTTTAATGAATCAATAAATAGAAGTGATGGGATGCAATTAAGTAGATGTGATGGCATTATTGAAATAAGAAATCTTGATTTCTCTTATTTAAATGATTCAAATTTTCTCCTGAGAAATTTATCTGCTTCTTTTGATTCGGGACAAATTTCCGTAGTTTGTGGCTCAAATGCCTCTGGAAAATCAACATTGGCTAAACTTTTAGTTGGTTTGTTAAAGCCTAAATCCGGGGAAATATTGGTTGATAATACTAATTTAGACAAACTTTCTTTGGTTTGGTACAGACAGAATATTTCTTATGTTCCTCAGAATATTGAAATATTAAATTCATCCATAATGGACAATATCTTATTATCTAACCAAAAATTAAATGAACAAGAAGTTAGTAGATTACTTCAAACTGTTGGCTTGGATAATGAACTAAAGAATTCAAATCTTACAATTACTGGTGTAATTGATCAGAATATTTCAAATGGCATTCTGAAAAAAATTCAAATTGCCAGAGCAATAGCTAAAAATTCAACATTTTATATTTTTGATGATCCACTTTTATTTTTAGATTTAAATGGTAAAAAAATGATTATGAAACTTTTAACTTCTCTAAAACGATCTGGAAAAACAGTAATATGTTTTTCAAATGACGAAGAAATCATTAATTTTGCTGATAAGAAAATTAAAATAGGGAAAGATGATGACTAGTAATTGGAAAGATTGGGATATTGGAAAAGTTTCAAGCATAACTGAAAAAAAATCATCAGTTAGTAAGAGTTTTAAAATAATTTTAATTATCTTTTTTTTGTTAATATCTTTTATTTCAAATATAAATTTAATTGAAGTTTTGAGTTTAGCTGACGGTAAAATAATTCCTCAAGGGAGAATAAAGTATGTTCAACATTTAGAGGGTGGTATTGTTGAAGAAATTTTAATTAAAGAAGGTGAAAAGGTTGATGTTAATCAACCTTTAGTTGTGTTATCAAAGGAAAAAGCCTCATCTGAATTTGAAGAAATTAATACAAGATTAAAGTCTATAGATTTGTCAATTTTAAGAGTTAACTCAGAAAAGAAATCCTCTAACAAACTTAATGTTCCCAAAAAAATGGTGAAACTTTTTGATCCTGAATTAATAAAATTTGAAGATGAATTATTAAAAAGTAGAAATAAAACAATTAACTCTGAGCGAAAATCAAAAAAATCTAATATAAATAAAGCTAAAAAAAATTTAAAAAATTTAGAAAAACGTTTGAAGATAGTTAAAGAACAAGAATCAATAAGTGAAAAATTATTAAAAGCAGAAGCTACGAATAGACTCAGACATCTTGAATTACTGAGAGAGTTATCTGATGTTGAAGCCAAAATAGATGAACAAAAATCAATTATTCTATTAACTAAAAATGAACTTGAAAAGTTGAATAATAATTATGCACAAGAGCTTAATAATGAATTGTCCTCCTTAAAAAAAGAAAAAGAAGAGTTAAATAAAAGAATTAAAAAATATTCTGATAATTTGAATAGAACAGTTCTAAAAAGTCCAGTGAGTGGTGTGGTAAAACTAATTTCAGTTAATTCAAAAGGTGCAATTGTTGCACCCGGTGTAACAGTAGTTGAAATTGTACCCAAGGATGAAAAATTAATAGTAGAGGCAAGATTGCCTTTATCTGAAATAGGTTATATTTCTAAAGGATTAGAGGCAAAAATCAGACTAAATACTCCTGAAGGTTCAAGATTTAGAGCATTAAATGGAAAAGTAATATTTGTAGGGGCTGATAGAATATCAACTTCAAGTAATAACGAAGAAAGTTATTATTTGGTAAAAATTGAGACATCAGAAACATCATTTAGCAAAAGTAATGAAAATTTTAAATTGTACTCTGGAGTGCCCGTAATTGTTGGTATAGTTACTGGTAAGAGAAGCTTTATTGATTATTTCCTAACTCCATTTAAGTCGGATATAACATTTGCATTATCTGAAAGATAATTTATAAACTAGTTTTTGAGATTGTTTCAAATTTGTAAATTACACCATTATTATGGGTTGAAAGTTTGAGAAATTTGTGCAACTCATCAAACATAAGGTTGCTTTTTCTTTCTTTTACTACCATAGTCAGTATCTCTGCTTCACTTGCGTTTCCAAACTGCTGAAAATCAAACATATCAGAAGCTCTACCATTTGCATAACCGACTGAAAGAACATCATTTTCTTGAGAAAATTTCTTGACTACACTAGAGCCTAAACCTTTTTTTATAAGGCCTCCAATTTCAACATATTTTGACATTATGCTGAACCTCCTGCCTTTTTCAGTACATCTTTTGGAATATGCGTGGCAACTCTATCCAATTTGACCATCCACATAATTCCTCTGCCAGGTGTGTCAAGATCACCAGCTAAGTACATTGATTCAAAAACCCTGTTTGACTGTTCTTTTGAAACAATAATTCTTATAATTTCTTTTTGTTCGTCAATTGTAACACCGAGTAAACCCATTCTATCTCGAACTCCGGTTCCTCTAGCATAATTAATGGTTGCTCCCTGTGCTCCAACACTTGTAGCTGCATCAATTATTTTATCTGCAACTCCTGTTTCAACAACACAGGTAATTAAATAAACATCTGTAAGATAAGTAATTTCTCTAGCCATATTTAACTATCCTTTTTTCTTTTGAGTTATTTGAATATAAAGTCCCATTAAAAGTACGGCTAAGATTGGACAAATACTTGCCATCGACAATATACCAAAGCCCTCAGTTGCAGAAACAGCATTACCAAGTCCTAATCCCATTGCTAGGACAAGGGGTACTGTAACTGGTCCAGTAGTAACACCTGCACTATCCCAAGCTACATTAACGAATTCCTCTGTTGAGAAGTAAGTTAATACAACTGCTAGGAAATACAGAGGTATTAGTAAGGTTGCAAGATCAAAATTGAAAACAATTTTTCCAACTCCTAAGGCTATACCAAATGCCACACCACCTGCAACGCTATACATCAGCATTGATTTTTTAAAAGCTCCATTAGTAAGTTCCTGAACTGTATGTCCCAATGCATTTAAAGCTGGTTCTGCCAATGTTGCCCCAAAACCAAGCAACCAAGCAAACAATATAACTATTGTCAAACCTAAGACTTGATTGTAAATTGGTGAAACCTCACTGATAGGAATTTCCATAAATGCGGCCGGAAGACTCGAACCTGCTTGATCTCCAATTGCGCCTAAACCATATGTTAAACCAATATTAAAAACACACATTCCCACAATTGACAATGTTAATCCATAAGTTGTTACTAAATTATTAGGAAGTCTAGATTTTAAAATTATAAAGAGTACAAACATCAAAAAAATAACCAAAGGAAGGATTGCTCTTACTCCTCCAATTATTTCTTTAAAAGGAGTTTGATCTAACTTAGATATTTCAGTTGTGGAAACAGTTTGAGATGAGGATGCTGAAGCTAAAATTTCATCAACAGATATAATGTGTGATGTATATATGGCTAGGGATAGAACAGCAATTATTGGAAATAAAGAAGCCATAGTAACTACACCGAAACCTGACAAAGAAGAATCTCCTTTCCCAGCTGATGCAGCGATTCCAATGCCCAAAGACAATACTAAAGGAACGGTTACGGGTCCAGTTGTTACCGCACCACAATCCCAGGCCAAACCAAGGATTGTTCTAAGATCTGGATTCATCCAAGCATACATTGTCAGCATAATAGTGGGTGCCAGAGCAAAATAAATTAATGGTTTTAATGACCATCCTTTCACAAATCTAATGGTTCCAATTACAGCGGCCAAGCCTACTCCAGCTCCAACCATTACTACTAGCGTTTCGCTTCTATTATTTAGAATTTCATATAAATATGGTGCATCTTTAGGGTTTACATATGCTCCAAACTGCTTTAGTGCACCAATTGCAGGTTCTGCATATGTCACTCCAACTCCCAAAATCGCAATTATAACAAGAACTACAAACATTGAAGCTTTTTTTGGAAGTGTATCGCCTATTATATTTCCAAATGGCATAAGCCCAACCTTTAAACCTTCCATAAAAATTGCTAGACCAATTATTACAGCAATTAATCCAAAACAAATTAATGAAGCTTCGGCAACGGGTTGCCTTAGAATTAAAATCTGAAATAAAAATAAATAGGCAGCTAATGGAACAACAGCCTTAACTTGATCCATAACTCTAGTTAAAGTATAGGGACCAAGAAGAGACAGAGCTTTTGCAGGACCTACTTTTATTTTTTGAGGTTTTAGTGATTTCCCTTTTATTGGTTTTGGAGTTAAAAGGTTGTAGCTTATAGATTTATGGTTTATTTCGGACTCGTGAAGAAAATCAGAATACTTCATATTTTATTTCTACCATATTTTACTATTATTTTAAACATTTATTCTATGTGCTTAGTTGATTTCTCTAATCTAAAATATATCTGCCTTATCATAGCGCAAATTGTAGGATTTTCATTCTTTATTTTATTTTCTAAATCAGATTTTGATATTGTGATTTGATAATTAGCTCTTTTAGATAACTGTTCACACATAGTTAAAATGATTTTTTTTATCTCAGGAGTCGTGGAAGCTATCAGTTGAGAGTATTTTTCTTGGTCTATTTCAATAAGTTCAGCTGCTTGTCTAGCAACAATTGTTGCACTTCTTCTTTGATTTAATAACAAAGCTAGTTCTCCAAAAAATTCGCCTTCTCCCATAAATCCAACTTTTTTTTCATCTACAATGACATCAAGAACACCAGAATTTATTAAATATGCTTTTTCACCCACATCCCCTTGCTTAAAAAGAATTTGATCAGGCAAAAGTCTTACTTTATTTGTTTGACCGTATTTTGAAGTTGTCATTTTAAAATATCATTTTGCTAAGTCTGTGGTGTAGTTGAAGTGCTAATGCTCTGATTACATCAGGAGAACCTTCAACTAATTTTTTTAAGTCACTCAATGTGACTGGAAGTCTGTGTCCATCAGACTTTCCTAGTTCTTCAGAAATATTTTTAATAACCTTGTGCAATTCTATGTTTGAGGACAATAGAATTGCTTCTAGTGCATTTTTTCTAATTTCAATGATTTCACTTGGAATTATGGCTTTTATGCTGGCTTTTCTATTCTGGCCAAGAATAAGAGAAAGTTCACCAAAAATTTCACCTTCTTCAATTTTCCCCACTGTTTTTCCATTAATTTCTGCATTTAGAGTTCCTGAAACCACAAGAAATGCTGAATCACCAGACTCACCTTGATTAAAAACATATTGATCAGGCAATATTCTTATTTTTTTCATAATTAAATTTTAATTTTTATTTTGAAGTTGCAACATATACCCCATCCCAATCTTTAGGTAATGGATTTTGTTTAAATTCATTAATTCTTATTGTCATTATTTCATAATACTCATTCATCAAGTTATCACAAAGTTTTTTTGCTAATTCCATTTCATTCAAGCATTGTTCCCATTTTTGGGAAAAATAACTTTCAAGTATTTTTTCATGTTTAGTTTTTAAATTCTTGAATTCCGGTGTTTCTTTGTAGTCTGAATCACCCACTAGTGTATAAATTGTTACTGCTTCCTTCTTCCCTTTAACGGCTATCATATCTAATTGAAGTGTAGCATAGGAGTCTTTTACGCTATCATTTGTTTCGGGTCCTATTACAGTTTTTACACCATAACTTTTTGATTGACCTTCAAGTCTAGATGCAAGGTTGACTGCATCTCCTAAAACTGAATAATCAAATCTTTGATCAGAACCCATATTACCTACCACGCATCCTCCTGTGTTGAGACCTATGCCAATTTTCAGTTCTAAAAACTTTTTATCTTCGGATTTTGCCTCTTCTTCTCTAATTTTATTTAATTCAGACATAGCTTTATGCATACTTAGAGTTGCTTTACAGGCCATTTTTTCGTGTCCATCAACATCAAGTGGTGCATTCCAAAATGCCATTATGCAATCACCCATATATTTATCAATTGTTCCATTTTCACTAATTATTTCGTTGGTCAACGGGGTTAAAAATCTATTTATTAATGCTGTTAAACCCTGAGGATCTGATTTGAATGATTCTGAAATTGTTGTAAAACCTCTTACATCACAAAAAAGAAAAGTCATTTTTTTTGTTTCTCCACCCAGTACTAATTTGTCGGGATCATCAGCAAGTTGTTCGACAAGAGCAGGTGAAAGATACTGTGAAAATGCTCCTCGTATTTGTTTTTTTTCATTGGCATCTCTTAAATAATTAGCGAATGTATTACCAAAATAAATTAAAAATGTTGAAAATCCAGTAAAAGTAGGATCAAAAAGAGTCTTTTCTTCTAAGAATAACTTTATACTTAAATAAAATGCCCCACCAATCACTGACACTAATAGTGAGATATTTATAAGAGGACCAAACTTTAAGGCAGAAATAGTAATAAATAAACCCAATAGAATTGTAAAAAGAGCCTCGTAAAATTTCATTTTAGCTCCAGACTTTAGGAAAGGAGCTCCAGTTATTTTGATTTTATCTTTCTCTAATTTTGCTTCTTCATCAGACAATCCCTTTTTAATTGCATCTTTATAAACTTTCTCTGCATTTTTATTGGATGAATAATAGAGGATTGCTGAAATAACAGTGTCGATTAAATTAGCATGGATTTCAACTCCAGGCATTCTATCTTCTACGGGCGTTGGTCTTATATCCTTTAATCCGGTTGCTGATGTGCCAAGTATTCCTAATTTTCCTTGAAGTCTTTCTTTCCCAACTCTTCCTTTAATAATATCCGCAGCACTTACATAATATCTTCTTTCGGTTAGATTCAGAGTATCTGACTTTCCATAATATATCCAAACCCTTCCGTTTTCATCTGTCGGAATGGAGGCATTTCCGATTGATTTCGTCTGTATGATAATTTCTTCAATTCCATTTATTCCTGTTCTACTTGCTATGCTATTGCCTTGAAATGCTACTCTTATCATATCAAGTCCCAAGGTTGGTCTTATTGTTCCAGCGACATTGGAAATTAATGGGACTCTCCTTATTATTCCATCTGGTTCTTCTGCAACAGAAACAGTACCTGCACCTGCTGCAGCTTTTTCAAACTCTGGAACATTAGCTAGAAGTCCAGGATAGGAAATTAACCAATCTTTAGGTTTTGCGTTTTTCCCCAATGAAACTTTAACGGATGTATCTTTAATATCATCTCTTTTGGCATCTCCTTCTAAATCGAGTCCCGAATGCCCAATTATTATTGGAAATTGTTTCATAGATTCAACAGCAATTGATTCATTAGAGGGAAGCTTGCTTAGAATGTCAGCAACTTCAGGGTTTCGTTTTCTAAGATCATTTGAAATTAAATCTGGCGAAGTTCTGTCTTTTTCTGCAAACAAAACATCAAGGCCTAAAACCAACATTCCAGCCTCTTTAGATTTTTTAAATAATTCAGCAAGAACAGTTCTAGGCCATGGCCATTGTCCAATTTCTCTTAAAGATTGTTCATCGATATCAACAATTACGGAATAAGTCTGTCCTTCAGTGGATCTTGGGTAGTTTTTTTGTAATTGATCGAAGTATTTCAATCGCATAACTTCGACTAATTCTGGGTCATAGATTCGAGTTAAACCCAAAAGGATTGCACCTAAGATTGATGCTAGTGTAACTATCAATCGGAAGCTAAGTTTAAATTTCATATTTTATGGTTCCGCAAAACTATTACCTATTGTTCTTATTAAAGGATAAATAAAATATGTTATCAATCTTCTTTTTCCTACCCTAAACTTTCCAGATACTTTCATTCCTGGCATTAAATTAAATCCTGGTGGAGTTTCTTTTAATTCATTTTCTGTAATCTGGGCTCTTGCTCTATAAAAATTTCCAGAGTTCCCATCAACATCCTTGTCAACTGTATCAGCAGAAACATAGATAAGTTTTCCTTTTAATTCACCGTGTTTTTGTGCGGGTAGAGCATTTAGTTGAATTTTCACTGAGGTATCGGGAATTAATTTGCTTATATCAGAGGGGTCTACATCAAAAACAGTAAGAAGTTCAACACCAGTTGGAACCAAGGTTACAACACTTTTCCCTTTTGAAATAACAGCACCAGCATACAATGAATGTAAAGTGAGAACCATACCATCAGATGGTGCTCTGACTATCACATCCGTTTGTTGTCTTTCAAGTTTTTTTAAATCTTCTTGAAGATTCATTCTTTGATCCTCAAGAGATACCAGTTCATCATTAATTCCTCCAAAGAATTGACTGTAATATTCTTTTCTGTTTGATTTTAATTCACTAAGTTTGTTGCTTGTTTTTGTAAATTCTTTTTCCAATGAAAGTCTTTTGTTTTTTTCTGCAAGAACTTGTGATTCGGATACTAAATCCAAGTCAAACAGATCTTTCTTAGATTTTTCCAGTTGTTTTTGGATATCTAATTGTTCTTTTACAAATTTTAAATCATCCTCAGTTGATGAAATTTGTTTATCAAGGGATGCTTTTTTAGCTAAGTATTGATCTTTTTTATCTTTAAAAATTTTTCTTTGTCTTTCGTCATCTGGATTTTTAACAGCAACATTTGTTCTTAGTAATGACTGTTTTTTTAGTCTATCAATCTTAGAATTAATAACAGAAAGTTGATAATTTAGTTTCATTCTATCTGCTTTTTGCAAAGTAGAGTCAAAAACTATTAATGGATCTCCTTGTGCTACACTTTGTCCCTTTTTTACATAAATTTCTTTTACAACAGAATCATAATTTGACTGAACTTCAACATTGGGTACTACAGTAGTGATTTTTCCTGATGCAGTTATCGTTGTATCTATTTCAGATATAGTTCCCCACATTATTAAAAAAATAATTAAAAAACCGAATGAAAAAACTGAGTATTTAACTGATTTTGGAACCTGTTTAGATTTGATTCTATCTATATCGTCATCAAATTCATCCAATAGTTCATTCATCAAGACTTTTTTAGATTTTTTTTCTTTTTCTTCATCACTTGGTTCTTGATTCTCAGATTCATCAGAAGAATCATCTGATTCAGATTGAAAAGCATCAACTGAAAGTTTTTCATTGGCATTTCTTGCATAACTAGCTAGTTGTTGCATCATATTAAATGCTGTTTGAGGGGAGTTTTTCAAAAAACCTAACAGAGCCTCTTTATCAATTTCTTTTACTACAGCCTCATCAACTGATCTTGCCATCGCACTCCTTGGTTGTTTGTCAATTAGTGCCATCTCACCAAATAATGCCCCTTTCTCCAATGTAGAAAGTGTCACATATTCGTCACCATTAAATTTACATACTTCTATTTTCCCTTTAACTACTTGATATGCAAAATCACCAACTTCTCCCTCACGAAAAAGTACATCTCCAGCAGCAAGGTTTCTGAGTGATGGTTGTGGGGATTTTTTTTCAGCCATTCTTTAGCCAGCTTTCTTTATTGATTTAGAACTTTCACTCAGACCTAAAACTGTACTTTGTTTTGAATATGTTTCGCTGAAGAATCCAGACAGTTGTTTTAATTGCTCAAAAGATCCTTCTTGGGAAATCTTACCTTCTTCTAATACAAATATTTTATTACAAAGTCTTAAATGAGAGACTCGATTTGAAACAATTATAACCGTTCTTCCTAGTGCAATGTCAGGTAAAGCGTCATATAGTTTTATTTCACTTTCAACATCAAAACCACTAATTGCATCGTCCAAAATTAAAATCCTCGGGTTTCTAATCAAAGCCCTGGCTATAGCAAATTTTTGTCTCATTCCAGTTGAGACATTTGATGCATTTTCTTCCAGAAATGTCTCATAACCATCAGGAAAAGATTCAATTTCTTCATGAGCAAAAACTTTTTTTGCAGCCCAAGTAATTCTATCCATTGAGGAGTTTGGCATTGGTCTCGAAATGTTTTCCCTTATTGTCCCTGGAAAAAAATAACTTTCTGCACCAACTAGTGAAACTTGAGACCTAATATGACTTAGATCCAATAATCTTAAATCAATGTTGTCAAGTGCAACTATACCAGATTGTGGACGATATAAACCTTGAATTAACTTAGCCATAGTACTTTTACCGCAACCACTTTTTCCAGTAATTCCTACAATTTGTCTTGGATTAATTTCTACATCTATATTTTTTAAGATCTTTGTTTCATCATCATAACCAAATTCAACATTTTTAAAACTTACCTGTCCCATTAATTGAGGTTTTTGTCCTCTAACAGTTGTTTCTGAATTTGCATCAACAATTCCAGAAATAGTCTGTAATGATTGAACAAGTTTGGTTATTTCTGTCTTAAGGGTAACTAAATCAATAATTGGTCGTGAGACTCTACCTGCCAACATATTAAAGCCAACAAGTATCCCAGCAGACAGGCCCCCAGAAAAAACTAGATGGACTCCAACAAAAATGACCATTGCCGTCATAAGTTGATTAATTGTAGATGTGATGTTTTGAAGAACTGCTGTTTTTTTTTGCATTTCTTCAGATGCAATTATGTAGTTAGCTTCAATTTCTCTCCATGCATCTTTTAGACCAGGTTCAAGGGCTAAACCTTTAACATTTTCAATGCCGTTAACACTAACAGAAATGAATTCTTGTCTTGCTGCATCCGCTTTAGCTACACCTCCCATAGAATCTCTTTGTTTTTTTGAATAATACATAGATGCAATTGCTCCCATTAAACTAAAAGTTAGAACAACCCCAAAAAGAACTGGACTGTAAAAAAATAAAATTGGAACAAAAACTATAAGACTTATTGAATCTAAACCTGTAGAAAAGATTTTTTGCGTTAACAAACTTTTAATTTGCGAAATTTGTCCGGTAAATCGTAAAAAATTAGCTGATTCTCTGTGAAATCTCTGCATAGGAAGAGAAACCAACTTTTCAAAAACTTTGACCGACAACTTAGCCTCAACCTTTTGAGATAAGAAATCTAAAAGATAAGATTTTAAATAACCAAGAATTCCATTAAAAACATATGCTACGATAACGCCTGATGTTATGACATACAATGTTGAATAAGCCTCATAATTTACTACTTTATCTAAAACTAACATCATAAAAACAGCTGGAATTACTGCAAAAATATTTAAAATTAATGCAACTACTAAAAGTTGAACTAGAACGGACTTGTTTCTAAATGATTCACCAATCAACCAGCCAATTTTTAATTCACTAGTTTCTTCAAACATTTTAAGTTTTGGTTTTAAAAGTATAATGGTTCCATCCCAACCCTTTTCTAATTCTTTTAAGTTTATCTGTTGGGGCTTTGGACTTGAAACTCCAGCATCAAGGCAAAGAATTGATTTTTCATCATCATTTACGATTGTTCTCAGAGCAATGATATATCTTCCATTTTTTAATCTTAAAATTTGTTGTTTCTTTGCAAGGAGTTTTATTAGTTCTTGATCATTGATTTTTGTGGCTTTAGCTTTGATGTCAAAAGATGTTGCCAATTCGCACATTTCTGATGTTGATAATTCTCTATCATCAATTTTAAATCTGTCTGGGATATCATTTGGGCCTATATGTACACCCAGTTGACGGGCAACAAGAATAATTGCTTTTTGTGATCCTCTGATTGCTTCCATTAATTCCTCAAGAATTATAATATATAAAATTAAGATTTAATCAAAATAAAAAAAACCCTCTAAGAATTTTCCTAGAGGGTTTTCTTGTTGATTAAGTAATATTTTAAATCGTAAGGATTATCAAAAGAAAATCCTTACTTGAAAAACATTATTAAACCACGTCATCAGGTGGCGGTTCGTCACCTGGTGGAGGCATATCAGGCATATCAGCCATATCACCTTCGGGTGGAGGAGGTACATCTCCCTCAGGACCATGAGGTCCGTGAGCGGCTGCATCATCCATATGAGTCATTGCTTCACCCATATCACCTGGAGGTGGCCCTAATGGTTCGCCATCTGGTCCGATTGGTGGACCCATTTCACCTGGAGGTGGTCCCATTGGATCACCTGGAGGTGGTCCGCCTGGTTCACCCGGAGGTGGTCCACCGGCTGGTCCGCCTTCACCAAATAATGGATCTGGTCCTGGACCCATTGGTCCTTCTGGCCCTGGACCCATTGGTCCTTCTGGCCCTGGTCCAAAACCACCTTCTGGATTTGGTGGTTCTCCTGGAGGAGGTCCTAATGGTTCTCCATCTGGTCCGTGAGATGGTCCCATTGGTCCACCCATTGGTCCGTCTGGTCCTGGTCCTGGTCCTGGTTCACCTGGAGGTGGTCCCATGTCACCTGGAGGAGGTCCGT
>MDTE01044409.1_pt1 | contig 14941 bp, 11 predicted proteins | sample 811231 | NCBI WGS metagenome assembly MDTE01 (sample SAMN05326651, study PRJNA326480) | marine metagenome | isolation source: seawater | place: Indian Ocean: Red Sea | collected 2010 | reverse complement strand
TCATATCGCTGAAGCTGAGAGCACCAATGAAGAGAAATTTCGTGTTGATTTTAGTTACGAAGATGTTGACAGATTTAATTATTGGAAAAGAATGGAATTTACTAACGAACAATGGCTGGGACTTAAAGAGCATTGTGATCGTGCAGGCATTATTTTCTTGAGTTCGCCATTTTCAGTTGAGGCGGTGGATTTACTCAATAAGATTGATGTTCCTGCATGGAAAGTAGGTTCTGGTGAAATAAATAACCCAATAATTTTAGAAGAAATATTAAAAACATCTCGTCCGATCTTATTGAGTACTGGAATGAGTAATTGGAGAGGAATAGATCAAAGTGTTGAAGAATTGAAAAAAAAGAAAGCTGATTTTGCACTCCTTCAATGTACTAGTAAGTACCCAGCCAGTCTTAAGGAAGTAGGTTTAAATATTATCAATGAAATGCAGTCTAAGTATGATGTGCCAGCAGGCCTATCTGATCATACAGGCTCAACCTCATCTTCATATGCTGCTATTGCCAATGGTGCAGATCTTATCGAATTTCATGTGGTATTTAATAAAAAAATGTTTGGTCCTGATGTGCAATCTTCAATTGATTTTAATCAACTGGACCAAATAGTTAAATTCCGAGATGAATACTTTGAAATCAAAAAACATCCTGTTGACAAGGATAAAATGGCAAATGAGTTGAGTTCAATGAAGACTTTATTCGGTAGAAGCTTGGTCATACAGAAACCAATTAAAAAAGGTGCGATCATCAAAAAAGATGATTTGACTGCAAAAAAACCAGGAACAGGAATTCTTGTTGAAGATATATATAAATGTATTGGAAAAAGAATTAATAAAAATCTAAATATTGGGCATTTTTTAAGATGGACTGATTTCGAAAGTTGACATGTATATTTTAGTTATAAATCCTCAACGATTAGGTCATCTCGATGTTTTGCTGCCAATTGTTCTTCAATTAAGAAAAGATAATCCGAGCATTTTTCTACAAATTATTTATTTTGAAATCGAGCAATTTGAAATCCTTAAGAGAAATAAATTTTTGTTTGAAATGATTGAAAAAGTTGGTGAAGCAAAATTTCTTAAATCGCCAGGAAAAAAAGGATCTTTAGTTAGAAAGTTTTTTTTATCATTAAAGCTTTTCCCTACCCTTTTTAAAATTCTGAGGCAAGATTATGTAATCTATTTTCAATGGAAAAACATAAATCATATTATGTCTAAATGTATTAGTCTAATTGTCTCAATGAGAGGTAAAACCTTAACCTATCAACCTATGAATAATCATTATCTTGAAGAAATGAGAAGACATTTTGATGAATACGGTTTACCAAGAACAGAGCGAGTTGTCCGCCTAAGAGAATATCAATTTCGTAAAAAAATTGATGTTGGTGATAGCGCTCTAATCAACAGTGTTGATTCTTTAAATTACTTCGCAATGATGGGTCTATCAAATTTCAACATTATTGGTTATACCCATTTATATCCAGAATATATCAATTATGCTCATAAATACTATCTTAATCATTTGATTACTGAGGTTCCAATAGATGACCCAAAAAACCATATAATTTATGGAATTTTTGTTAATAAGTATTGGGGCAGATGGGGCGGTCGAGATGATTCTTGGTTTATAGAAAAATTTTGCGAGGTAGCTGAATCTTTGAGAGAGATTGGAGGCAATCCAATTATTTTAGTTCGCTCTCATCCAACTTTGACAACAGATATTATTCAGAAGGCTATCAAAAGAACCAAATATAACAAAATTTATGAAACACATCTTCATCCAACCATAATAGGGATTGCTTCGAAAGCTGTTATTGGTCTCTCTGAATCGACTTCCTATCATTACGTCATGGGTGTAGGCTCGCCCTACATAGATTATGGAGGAATGAGACCAGAAAATTATGCTTTATTTCCTGAAGGCTCATTAAATGCATCTTATGGGACTATTGTGGCTGTTGATAAAGATGAACTGAGAGAGAAATTGCTTAATGAGGCACTGCTCAATGAATCAGTAAAAAATTATAAACCTCTTTTAAAGCATAAAATGAATCTTTCGATATTTAAGAAAAGTAAATGGTGACTTATGAGTAATGACAATCTCAAAAAATATTATGATGAGATTTATAAAAAAGGAAAAAGAGATCAGCATTTCCTCAAATACAGGGATGGAATTGATGTGCCATTGGATCATAAAATTGCAAAAGAGTGGATTTCGCATGATAAATCTATGAATTATTCGTCTATTCTAGATTTTGGATGTGGTGAAGGAGAGTTTCTGGCTAAACTATCTTTTGAAGAGAGAGTGGGAATAGATTATTCAGAGTTTGCATTGGATCGTGCCAGAGAAAAGGATGATTCTATAGAATTCATCCTAACAGATGAGAAAGGTCTTATTGATATTGATCGTTCGTTCGATGTGATCACGTCATTTGGCGTGCTTGAACATTTAGATAATCCAAAAAAAACACTGCAGTCGTTAGTAAATCTGAGTTCTAAGGACGGACTGATTATCATTAGTTGCCCATCATTTTTAAATATTAGAGGGGTTATCTGGATGACTCTGCAGTTACTCTTTGATGTACCGATGTCACTTTCAGATAAACATTTTTTGACGCCTACCAATATTATCTCTTATCTAGAGGGTACAGGTAAATCAGTTATTCATATGAAGTCCGTAGATAATGAAGTGACTCAAGGCGATTATTTCTCAAAAGATATGAAAAAAAGGTTAAATAATGCTCTATCTGATGCCTCACTTCCAAATGACAAAGTAGAATTATTAATTGAATGGGTTGATAGTAATAAAGAATATTTTGATTCGAATAAGCTCACTGGGGCAAATATGGTCTATTTGATCAAGTAAAACAATTTAATTATCCAATATAAGTGTTATTTAATTAATAAGAATAGACAAAAATACATAATCAATTACTTCTAAAAAGCAATAGGAAAAATTTAATGAAAAGAAAAATAATGGTAGTTGTAACTGCGCGCGCCAGTTATTCAAGATTTAAAACTGCTCTTAAAGCTTTAAACGAACACTCAAATATTGAATTGTATCTTGTGGTAGCAGCTTCCGCACTTCTGGATAGGTATGGAGCTGCTGACAAATTTATTGCTGAGGACGGCTTTAATATTAACAATCGCATTTATATGGTTTTAGAGGGTGAAAATCATGCTTCAATGGCTAAGACAACCGGAATTGGTATACTGGAATTATCAACCATCATAGATAATATAAAGCCTGACATGGTCGTAACTATTGCTGATAGATATGAGACAATGGCTACTGCGATTTCTGCATCATATTTAGGGGTTCCACTGGTTCATATTCAGGGTGGAGAGGTAACAGGAAATATAGATGAAAAAGTAAGGCACTCAATAACGAAGCTGGCCGATATCCACTTGGTCGCTAATGAAGATGCAGCTAAAAGGGTCAAAAAATTAGGTGAAGAAGAGGGTTGTATTTTTATAACAGGTTGTCCATCAATTGATATTGCCGCAGAAGTGGTTAAGAAAGATACATCTAATTTCAATATATATGATAAATATAGTGGTTCTGGTGATTCTCTTGATTTGTCAAACGGATACATAATTGCGATGCAACATCCAGTAACGACTGAAACAGAAGATTCGAGATATCAGATTGAGGAAACGCTTCATGCTTTGAATGAGATGGAGATTCCTACTTTATGGTTTTGGCCTAATGTTGATGCTGGTTCAGATTGGACCTCAAAAGCTATTAGAACATTTCGTGAGGATATCCAACCAAAGAACATGCAGTTTTTTAAGAATATTGACGGGGCTGATTTCTTAAGATTGCTTACAAACTCCATATGTATAGTAGGCAATTCAAGTGTCGCTATAAGGGAAGCAAGTTTTCTCGGGATACCTGCAGTCAATATTGGGACGAGACAAAATGGCCGACTTCGTGGTGAGAATGTATATGATGTTGGTTACAACAGAGATGAAATTACTAAAGCGATCAAAAAAATAATGAATTCACATAACATTTCCTCTTCTAATATTTATGGTGATGGAAATGCTGGAAAAAAGATTGCTGAAATTCTATCAACTGTAACACTCAAAGTTGATAAGAAAATTACTTATTAGACAATGAAGTTATTAATTATAAATTACCACTATTTTAGAGACACAAAAAGCGGGAAAGGGATCCATCCAATAACAACATCAGAATTCGTCAATCAATTGGACTTGCTATCAAAAAAATATCTTTTTATTTCACAAAAAAAATTGCTTTCATATTTTTATAAGAACTCTTTTCCTAAAGGCTATTTTTGCTTAATTACTTTCGATGATGGACTTAAAGAACAACTCAAAGCATTTGAAATCTTGAAAGAGAAGAAAATACCTGCAATATTTTTCGTATCATCAATGCCGCTGATTACAAACAAGGTTTGTATGGTGCATAAATTTCATTATGTCATGGAGCAAGTAAATTATGATTCTCTATTGGATTGTGTTCTGCAGATGTTCCCTGATAGCCCAGCTAGGTTTAAAGATCAGTTATTTCAAAAGATGTCGATGAATAAATATATCTATGACGAACCGAAATGGGCAAAAATAAAATTCTATTTTAATTCGATCTTAAATCAGCGAGAAAAGCATTTATTGATAGATCAATTATTCCAGGGGCTTGAAAAAGATGAAGAAAGATTCTCGCGACATCTCTACATGAATGATGACGATATAAAAAGTATTGCACAATCAGATATGCTTGGTTCTCATTGTGAGACCCATGAACCTCTTGGGAGTATGTCAGACTCACAAATCCATAATGAACTCCTAAACTCAAAAAAATTTCTAAGCACGCTATCATCTAGAGAAATTCATTCAGTTTCCTATCCATTTGGAGACTCAAAATCAGTAACACAAGGAGTTATAGATATTGCAAATGAGGTTTACTCTCTTGGTATCACAACTGAGCGTGGAATAAATTGTCAGAATGACATTCATAAACGAAGCTTATCCCTTAAAAGAGTTTCTACGTCTGACATTAATAATGGTGAATATTTAAATTAAATTATCTTAGTAACTTGATTCTATGAAAATGATGTTTAGTAAAAGGTTTACAAGTGATAATTAAAGGAGAAGTAATTGGTAAAATACACTGGAACTAATGAAGAATGGAATAAAAATTGGCAATCTAGAGAAGAGGCATTTTACACGCACTGGACTAGGGGAGATCCAGTAAATCAGATTCAATTAGCTTTTAGAAATCACTGGAGTCTCTTTAATACATTTATGGATTCAGAGTTATATAATGGTGGAAAAAGGGTTCTAGAAGTCGGTTGTGGTCGTGGAAGTTTATCATCTTATTTCAGTGAAGCTGGTTTTGATTGTACTCTTTTAGACCTTTCACCAGATGTTATTGAGATCGCAAAAGAAATTTTTTCAAAAAATGATCTTTCTGCAAAATTCCATGTTGGCGATGCATATAATTTGGCTTTTGATGATAGATCATTTGATTTAGTATTTTCAATTGGTTTGTTCGAGCACTTTGAAGATATTCATACTCCTATTAAGGAACAGTTACGTATTCTTGAAAGAGGAGGTCTTTTTATTGGTTATATCGTTCCAGAATACAATGACAATATCCAGAAGAATTATCACTGGGTAAATAAAATTTTGAAAGGATATGCAAAAGAAAACAAATCAATTGTTGGGCATGATGATAAACACGAAGTATATAGATCTGATAGAGGTTCTGAAAAGTATATACCTGTTTTAGAGCAATTTGGTTTAAAAAATATATCAGCTTCTGGTGTTTATCCATTACCAATGATTTCACACTCAATAGATTTCCCTTTCTCATTGATGCCAGTAGAAAGTGAAAAATCCTTTGTTAAATATTTACAAATGATATTAGATTCTAATACGGAATTCCCTCATCCATGGATGTGCAAAGAAGGCGATGGAAATGCTTTTGTAGTCTGGGGTTATAAAGATTGAAATATTTACTGATTATTCCAGCGAGGGGTGGTTCAAAGGGCATACCCAAAAAAAATATTACTGAACTCAATGGTATCCCTTTAATTGAATACACCATTAAAGCGGCACATAAGGTTATTTCTGAAAAAGAGTGCATTCAAGCAATTGTTTCTACTGACAATGAGGAAATAAGAAGAGTGGCAATTAATGCTGGTGCAGATGTACCATTCTTGAGACCAGCCGGCATGTCGGAAGACAGCTCCTCATCGCTAGATTATATCTTACATGCAATTGAATTCTTTTCTAATAACAATGTTGAGATACAAAATATTATAATTTTACAGCCAACATCACCTTTAAGGAATGCGAATGATATTGTCAGTGCTATAGATTTGTATGAATCTGAAAAATCTAATTGCCTGATTTCTGTTTATGAGGAACATACAGTAAATAGTAAAATTATTTATAAGCAGAAAGGAAAATTTGGTTATCCTGTTGATAATGCGCACAATTTCGGTCAAAGAAGGCAAGATGAAGAACCTATTTTGGTAAGAAATGGTGCTATATACATAACTAACGTTCATTTTTTGAGAACAGAAAGTAGAATTATTTCAAATAAACCACTTGTTTATATAATGCCTAAATATCGGTCAATCAACATTGATACCTATGATGATCTCTCGCTAGCAACAAAAATGCTTTCTTAATAAAATTCCATTTATTTTTATATGCATTTTGTTATTTAAGAAAAGACTAAGACTTAACCTTTTTACATCTGTTGTAACTTAGAATTATGAGCCAAATAAATGAAAAATCCTACAATGTTTAAGATTGGAATAATAGAATCAAAAGATTTCTGCTCAAGAGCACAAAAACACCTTGAAACAATTGGAGAAGTATCTTTTTATAATCCATCTTCCAATAACCTAGATAGTTTTATTCAGGATAAAGAGGTTATCTTTGTGAGGCTAGGTTATCTTTTTAATGAGAAGTTACTTAGAAATGCTAAAAAACTCAAATACATATGTAGTCCAACTACTGGTTTGAATCACATAGATCTTAATTATGTCAAAAAGAGGGAAATTCATATAATTTCACTTAAAGGAGAAGTTGACTTTTTAGATAAAATAACTGCTACATCAGAACATACAGTTGGATTATTAATAAGTTTGTTGAGGTATTACAAAAAAATATTCAATAAGAAGAATATAGACCCATCAGAGAGAGATACAGTTAAGGGTTATGAGATAAATTCATCAAAGATTGGAATTATTGGTCTTGGTCGAATTGGCTCACATTTAGTTAACTATTTCAGAGTATTTGGAGCATCCGTTTTTTATTATGATAAGGACGACTCAAAAGATCATCCACACGCAACTAGATACAATTCCATACAAAGTCTTGTTGAATCTTCAGATGTAATAATACTATCTGCATCATATTCTCAAGAGAATATAAAAATGATAGACAAAAAAATAATTGACAAAATGAAAGGAAAATTTTTTATTAATATATCAAGAGGTGAATTGATAGATGAGGATTATCTTCTTCATTGCGTGAGAAATGATATCTTTCTTGGTGTTGCCATTGACGTATTTTCTGATGAGCAAAGCATCTATTCAAAAAAAGATGAAATTATCCAATTAAACAGCCTAGATATTAATTTTATTTACACTCCACATATTGGTGGGGCAACACTTTCGTCAATGAAGAAAACTGAATATTATATTTCGAAAAAATTAGAATCTACAATTGATGGAGTAATTTAATATATACATAAATTAACTATATATTGCTGATTCTAGCTTTCTCATTCGCATATGAGCTCATACTCATTTATTTTTTATCTAATGATTTCAATGAAAAACATAATCATAACTCAATCTGATCTAAACACTGCTCAATAGTATCTTTTAATATTTGAGAATAAGTAATTTAATTATGAATGATCTAAGTAGCCAAACAAAAAGAGTGCACCTCAAAAATAATATGCCGAAATCAAACAAAAGATTTTTTGATATAACTGAAGCTAAATATAATGATGATGGTGTTGTTGACTTCTATTGGCCATTAGATAACGAGAAAACAATCGAGTTTTTAAATATTCTAAAGGATATGCTTATTCCATTTATTACAAGAAATGAGAATAAGTACACTGAATTGGTCGCAATCAGAATATTATTTAAGTGGTTTATTTGTGAAGTATTAAGATTATTTGAGGCGACAGTTATTGCCGAAGAGTCCAGAAGAGATGGAGTTATACCAATAATACCAAAAAAATATAAGCGACTCGATGCAACATATAACTCTAAAAGCTTGAAATGTGATCTATTCTTGAATCACAGTTCAGGCCCATTCTATGGGCGAAGAATTCCTCGTATCATAAAGCGTTTTGTCAAAGAAATTATATGGAATGGTTTTAGAAGTGAGTTATTAAAGAAATATGGCTCCAATTCAAATGATATTCTAAGCATCGTTCCATCTAATTTAACCATAAAGCATGCAAATGAGACTAACAAGCTACTTCGTTTCTCAGAATTTGAAGAATGGTTTGGCCCAATATCTAGTAATCGTCTCTTGAAAGAAACAAAAAATTTACAGGGTTCAGAAAGGGTATTAAGTATTGTAAAGGATGCATTTAGTAAAAATGGATACAATATGTCACCTGAAATTCTCAGGTATCTCTCAACATGGATCAATCAAGCAAATAACTTTGTAAATTTCCATTTGCAAGACGATACCTTTAATTTGAATAAGATTAAGACTGATGTTTGGTTTGGATGCGGTGGAAATACAGTTTGGCACGTCATTTTCATCGAGAAGTTACGCAACAATGGGATAAAAGTTGTAACTCATGATCATGGATCAGGAAATTCTTACCAAGCGAATACGCCATCCCATTGGGTTGAGTATATGCATACTGATCATTTTGTAACATTTAATAGCATTAGCGAGAAAAATAGAAGGAATCAATTTAATAGTGATTTAATTTTCAGTAAACCAAACCCACTGATTCAGAGTTTAGATAGTTTGATATCTAGTGAGAATATCAAGCAAAATATAAATATTGTTAAAAAATCAAATAAAATAAAGAAAATTATGTATGTTGGCACAGCCTATCTTGGAGAAGGGGCAAGAACTCAGCCAATTTGTCACGACATTACCTATTTCGACTGGCAGGTAAAATTATTATCGTTTTTAAAGAATAAAAAAATGAATGTTACTTACAAGCCTCATCCTGAAGGTTCTGTGAGAGTGCCATCAGGCTTTGCAGAATCATTTGGTTTTCAAACACGAAATGAGCGGTTTGAAGAAATAACTGATGACTTCGATGCCTATATAATCGATTTTATATTCTCATCAACTACACCTGCAGTCTTAAAGACCGACAAACCAGTAATTTTTATTGATATCGGATGCCCCAAAATAGTTCCAGAAGCACTAAAATCTATTAAGAAGCGCTGCTACTACATTCAGGCAAGCTATTCAAACGGTTCAAGATTAAATATCGATTGGGACAATCTATATAAATTGTTAGATAAAGAAGACCATGTGTTTGACATGAGTTTTCCTGATGCATATTTTCGCAACGTATAAGTGTTACATTTATACAAAAATAAAAGATAGGAATGAAATTATGAGTATTAGAAATACTAAAGGTAAATTTTATCCGATTACTTATTTTTTAAATGCATATCCAAAACGAAGCTTTTTTATTGTATCTGCTTTATTGATCTCTGGTATCGCAGAAGCAATAAGTTTTGGAGCATTTATACCTTTTCTTGGAATGGCCTTGCAAGAGGGAAAATCAAATGAAGAGTTTGGTTTTATTGAAAAAACTATTAGTCAAATATTCAGTGTTACAGGTCTTGAAGTAACAATGAGTGGAATTTTAATATTAGTTGTTGTTCTAATGACACTCAAATCTTACCTTTCCTATTATGCAATGAAAGAGGTGGGTTATATTCGTGCTAATGTTGAGGTAGATTTGCGAAAAAAAATGGTTGATTCTCTGCTGTATGCAGATTGGCAATATTATCTCAGCAATAAGACGGGTAATTTCTCAACTGCAATAGGCTCACAAGTTCAACAAGCATGCAATGTACTTAGGTCGACAGGACTTGTTTTAGCTGGACTAATACAAACGGTTTTATTCTCGGCAATGTCGTTGACAATATCAATTCCAATCACTATAGGTGGAGTAATTCTGGGTATAACTGTTATGTTAGTTATGAGGAATTTTGTAACTTTAGCAAGAGTTTCTACTAAGACATGGGTTAATTCTGAAGCAACGCTATTATCCACGTTAATTGATGGGCTTCGCATCATGAAGTCAAATAAAGCAATGGGTATGCAGGCTAGATTGCAAAGCTACTTGAGTCAAGATATAGACAAAATAGCTCTGATGAGAAAGCGAATTATTTTAAGTTCAGCTGTTTTAAAAAATTTTCAAGAACCAATTCAGATACTTGCTATTGCAATAGCTTTATTCTTCTTAACTAGTTTTTGGAAAGGTGCAGTGGAAGAGTTGCTTGTATTAATAGTATTGTTTTACAGAACTGGACAGAGGTTAAGTCATATTCTAATTTACTATCAACAAATTGTCTCTTCGTTTCCGCCATTTTGGTTTGTAATTAATATCATTAACGGAGCTGAGAATGAGCGTGAAGATTTAAATTCAGGATATGATGCTGATTTGAATAATTCAATAGTATTTGATGATGTTAGTTTTTCTTATGATCATAAAAATATCCTAAATAAGGTTAATTTTGAGGTTAAAGCAGGAGAGTTTATAACAATTGTTGGTTCATCCGGAGGAGGAAAAACTACTCTAAGTGATATGTTATTAAGATTTAATGAGCCAGATGAGGGTCAAATATCAATAGATGGAAAGGATATTAGGAGTTTGAGTAAAAAATCATTAAGAGCAATGTTAGGGTATGTGCCACAGGAAACTATTTTATTTCATGACAGCATAAAAAATAATATCACATTTGGAGATGAAAAAATCTCAGACGAGCAACTTAAAATAGCTCTGGAAAGAGCAGGTGCAATGAGTTTTATAAGCAAATTACAAGGAGGTATGGATTTTGTTGTTGGGGAACATGGTGGCCGTCTATCTGGAGGGCAAAAACAACGTCTCGGGTTAGCCAGAGCCTTATTATTTTCACCAAAGCTTCTAATACTTGATGAACCAACTTCAGCTTTAGACAAGCAAAGCGAAAAAGACATTCTTGATACACTTAATGATTTGAGAGGAAGTGCAACTATTATAGCTATTTCTCATCAGGAAACATTCGTAAATGCATCTGATAGAAAATTTATTCTTGAGAAGGGAAAATTAAGTGAACAGAAAATTGATTTAAATTAATTTCATCTTTATCGTTTCACGGTATTTATCAGTTTGCAATCAATTAAATACTTATTTAAAGACATTAAAAAATAGTATTTAACACAGAAAATAACAATACATTAATAATCTAGAATACTTTATCTTAATAATTTATAAATTGATCAAGAATTATACTCCTTATGATAAAAATTAATATTTTTGCAAGAAAATGGTATGGATGGTCATATTCTGAAATTGGAAAATTTAACATTTGGTTTAATGGTTACATTTTTAAGAAAAATATAGATTCATTTTTTAATAGAGGATTGGAGTTGCTATCAAATGATGAGACAAAAAACAGTGAGTTTGATAAGTGGTTAAAGAATACACGGGGGCATTTTTCAATCATCATTACCGACGGTGAGAAGTTGATATGCAGCGTTGATCATGTGAGGTCAATGCCTCTATTTTATTCTTTAAAAAGTAATGAATTAAACGTTGGTAATTATGCTCCAGATATAAGTAATGCCATCAGAAATAACCATGAAAGTTACAATAAACAGGCTGCATTGGAAATCTCGATGTCTGGTTACACAATTGGAAGAAAAACACTTCATCCAGAGATATCACAACTGTGTGCGGGAGAGTATTTATTGATTAGAAATGGAAGATTACAGGAAAGACAATATTATCGATACTCTCCCTGGATGGAAAGAAAAAGTACAAAATCAAAACTTAAAGAAGAGTTAACCAGTGTTTCTAGACAAGTTCTAGAAGACATTGTTGAGCATGCAAATGGTAGACAAATTGTCATACCCTTGAGCGCTGGGAATGATTCAAGATTTATTGCAAGCGGCATGAAAGAATTAGGTGTTAAAGATGTTTACTGTTTCTCTTATGGTATTAATAATAATTTTGAGGTAAAGACAGCTAAAAAGGTTTCTGAGCATTTAGAATATTCGTGGCAATACATTCCACTTTCAATAGCAATTCAAAAAAGAGAATTTTCAGAGTCCAAATTTAAAGATTTCTGGAAATATACAGATACACTCTCAAATAGTCCCGTGCTTATTGATTATTCTGCTGTAAAACTGCTCAAAGAGTCTGGTGAAATTTCGAAAGATGCGATTTTTATTAATGGCAACTCTGGAGATTTTATTACTGGCGGACATATACCACCTATTTATTTAGATAAGTGCAGCTCAAGCATTGAAGAGTTAGTAAGATCTATTTTCAGTAAACACTTTAGTTTATGGGACTGTCTTAAATCTGAATCAAACGTTAGTAAAATTCAAAATGAACTTAAGTTGTTTGTAATCAATCTAATGAATAATTTCGATTTGACATTAAATGATCTGCCATATATTGCAGAGAGTATCGAGTGGTATGGAAGGCAAAGTAAAATTGTAACAGCGACACAAAGAAGTTATGAGTTTCATGGGTATGAATGGAGACTTCCATTGTGGGATCCAATATACATGAATTTTTGGGAGGGAGTTGAAAGGAAATACAAAATGAATCAGTCATTATATATAGAGACATTAATAGAAAATAATTGGGGAGGTGTATGGAAAGGCATAAAAGTAAACAATTTCTCAATTGCATCAAGTAAATTAAAAATATTAAGAAATATAATGAAGTTAATTTTCGTTTTGTTTGGAAAAAAAGCCTGGCATCATTTTGATAAAAGGTGCTTTGCTTATTTTTATGATGTCACTGCGGCAACTGCAATAGTTCCCTTTGATGAGGTTTTTTTTGATAAGCGCGGATACAGGAATAGGAACTCTTGGATTGTAAAAAAATACTTATCTGATAAAAAAATAGATCCTTTTAGTTAAAAGAAGGAACAGAAGTATGGGAGACAAAAAAAATTATTTTTCTTCAATTAAAAATATTGGATATTTAATTAATCGATATTTTATTAAGTCTGTAAAGTATTGTTTTGCATGGTTAGTCGTTGTGCCGATTAGTTTTTTTACTCCTAAGAAAAACATATTATTTATTGGAAGAGATAATGGACGATTCATAGATAATACAAAATATTTGCTTTTGTATGCACTTGATAGGGATGAATATTTAGGTAAGAAATATTTCTTAACAGAAGATAAGAATACTTTTAATAACCTAATCTCCGAAGATATTCCAGCAATTTTTTATCCATCATTTGAATCATTTTTTATCATGTTAACCACCAAAGTTGTGGTAGTTGATAGCGAGAGATGGATTGGTAGAATTAAATATCACTATCTTTTCAATGCATTAAAAATACAACTTTGGCACGCTGTACCAACTAAGCAAATAGGTCTTATAAAAAAAAATTCACTTATAAAAGAAGGGGAATATCCCCTCATAAAACGGATATTAGATAAAATAAAGGGAGCATATTGTAAATATGATGTTTTTAACTCAACATCAAAAAATTTGATAAGCACAACGTTTTCTGAAGCTTTTGATGCAGATAGATTTATCAGTTTTGGTTATCCGAGAAATGATGTGTTATTTTCAAATGGCAATGAAAAATATATGATTTCTACTGATCAATGCTCCATTGGTAAGATTATTTCAAATAAATATAATAATTTGCGTCTTGTTCTATATGCACCAACATTCAGAAAACACAAAAGAGAAACATACCCCCCTTTAAATACATTAAAATTGAGTGATTTTTGTAAAGAAAACAATATATTTTTTTTAATCAAGCATCATTATAGACCTGACTCTATTGCGAAATTTGGTGAACAAGATTTAAGTAGCATCATTTACTATGATAATGAATGTGACATATATCCAATTCTTAGTAACATAGATTTAATAATCACAGATTATTCATCAATTTATATTGATACCCTTTTAATCAACAAGAAAGTGATATTCTTTCCTTATGATATTGAAGAGTATTATATCGATAGTAATGATAGACTCGACTATTTGGAAAAAACCCCTGGACCAAAGTGTTTTCATCAATATGAATTACATGAAGAAATTATTAATATGCTTAATACAAGTACTGATAATTATAGCCAAAAAAGAATTTTTATGAAAAATAAGTCATTTGATGAGACATCGTCAGGAGCATCAGAGAGACTCTGGAGCTATATCTGCAATTTATAAATAAATTTAAAATATATCCATTAGAAACCATTAGAAAAATAGAAAAATTAAACAAGTGACATTTAATGAAAGATAAACATAGCCAAGAATCTAAATTAAAGGCAGTAGTCTTAGCGGCAGGTTTGGGTTCCAGAATAAATGAGATTACTAAAGAAATACCTAAAACGATGATCGAAATCAATGGTAAATGTATTTTTGAGCGAATATTGGATAATTTAGTTGAAAATGGAATTTTTGATGTAGTTTTTATTATTGGTTACAGAGAGGATTTGTTGAGACCCTTACTAGAAAAAAGTTGTGATAATTTAGGTATGAATCTTGAAATTATTGTTAATGATCGGTATGCAACTACTAACACAATGTATTCATTATGGATGGCAAGAGATATTGTCAGATCCAACTTTTTATTCTTACATGGTGATTTGATATTCAGTCCAGAGATGTTAAGAAAATTTATAAATTCAAGTGAAGGTAATTCCATATTAGTTGATCAGAATTATCCCAATGATTGGGAAGACGCAATGAAAATAATATCTAGCAAT
>MDTE01184928.1_pt1 | contig 14942 bp, 13 predicted proteins | sample 811231 | NCBI WGS metagenome assembly MDTE01 (sample SAMN05326651, study PRJNA326480) | marine metagenome | isolation source: seawater | place: Indian Ocean: Red Sea | collected 2010 | reverse complement strand
GATGTCGGATGTTTGGTAGCAAACAGCATCTAACGCGGCCCGAGCCACCTGTGATCCCGCCGTGTTGCCTGTTATGCCATATAATATGCCTTGGGCGTCCGGATCCCAGTGAGGTGCCCCGAGGCCATTAAAGGCGGGTACTAAGAATAAGCCATCGTCGTCTTTTGCAAGTTGAGCTAGTCGTTCAATCTCAGAAGCTGTTGAAATAATTCTCAACCCATCCCGTAACCACTTTACCGCGTCCCCAGCCACGAAGATGGATCCCTCTGTAGCGTAGGACATCTTTCCTCCAAACCGGTACGCTACGGTGGTTAAAAGTCTATTGGAGGATTGTAATCTCTCTATGCCATTGTTTATCATTAAAAAACCACCGGTTCCATAAGTGCCTTTGGCGGATCCCGATTCTACACATCCGTGCCCGAGCGCGGATGCCTGTTGATCTCCAATAATGCCGAGTATGGGTATTTTACGCCCAAATAGGGTCGGGTCTGTCTGTCCAAAAACATGGGAAGAATCACAGACGGTGGGCAGGCAGGGAACGGGTATTCGGAAAATGTCTAATAGCTGTTTGTCCCAATTGGACGTTCCAGTGTTAAATAAACTAGTGCGGCTAGCATTGGTTGCATCTGTAGAGTGGCTAGTTCCTCCCGTTAATCTCCATAGAAGAAACGAATCCACGGTGCCAAAAAGGTTTAGCCCGTCCTCTGCACCTGGTCTGACATCATCCACATTGTCTAAGATCCAAGCCAGTTTGGTAGCTGAAAAATAGGGATCCAGTACAAGGCCGGTCTTCTCTTGAATGATAGGTTCCCATCCATCGGCCGTTAGTCTGTCACAGGTATCAGTGGTCCGCCGGTCATGCCATAAAATCGCGTTGTAGACGGGTTTTCCAGTATTGCGATTCCAAACAAGTGTCGTTTCTCTCTGGTTTGCGATCCCGATCGCGATTACTTTGCTCCCTTGGCTCTCTGCCTCCTGAAGGGCTTTGTGGGCTGATTGAAAAGTTGTGTCCCATAGCTCCTCTGGGTCTTGTTCCGCCCAGCCATTCTGTGGATGGATTGTTGTTACTTCGCTTTGTTGGGATGCTAGAATATTCCCCGATCTATCAAACACCAGTGATCGGCTAGAGCTTGTTCCTTGATCGATAGCCAATATGCAAGGTTTGTCGTTCATGGAAGTGGCAGAGGTTTTGGTGATGATGTGAGGGCCACTTTCTGGCCGGCCGCTTATCGGTTCATTCGCCTATCTATGAGATCTTCAACGACTGCCGGCTCGGCTAATGTCGAAATATCTCCAAGATCCTCGTGTTCATTCGCAGCAATTTTCCGCAAAATTCTCCGCATAATTTTACCTGATCTAGTTTTGGGTAGGCTTGGCGACCACTGAATCCAGTCAGGCGATGCTATTGGACCAATCTCTTTCCTAACCCATTTTGTAAGTTCTTTTCGCAGCTCCTCGGACGGCTCTTGATCAGCATTTAGGGTAACGTACGAATATATGCCTTGCCCCTTAATTTCGTGCGGCGCTCCCACTACTGCGGCTTCAGCCACTTTGGGGTGGGCGACAAGAGCGCTTTCTACTTCTGCGGTTCCCATGCGATGTCCAGATACATTAATTACATCGTCAACGCGGCCTGTTATCCAATAGTAACCATCCTCATCTCTGCGACAGCCATCGCCCGTAAAGTACAAATTTTTGTATGTTGAGAAATATGTTTGGATAAACCTATCGTGGTCGCCGAAAACCGTGCGCATTTGTCCTGGCCACGAATCAGAAATACATAAATTACCTTCGCAAGGCCCATCTAGAATATTCCCGTCACTATCTACGATGACGGGTTGCACGCCGAAGAATGGTGTGGTGGCGGATCCAGGTTTTAGCGGGGTAGCACCAGGGAGTGGTGTAATAAGGATGCCCCCGGTTTCTGTTTGCCACCATGTATCTACTATTGGGCAGCGCCCTTCCCCCACCACCTGGTGGTACCATGACCATGCCTCAGGGTTTATAGGCTCTCCGACTGTGCCTAGTAACCGGAGGCTTGTCCGGTTCGTTTGCTGGACCGGTGAATCACCCTCGCGCATAAGAGCACGGATTGCAGTTGGAGCCGTATAGAAGATAGTTACGTTGTGCTTGTCACATACTTGCCAACAGCGAGATGCATCGGGGTAATTAGGGACGCCTTCAAACATTAGGGTTGTTGCACCGTTAGCGAGAGGGCCATAAATAATGTAACTATGCCCTGTTACCCAGCCAACATCTGCAGTGCACCAATAAATATCATCCTCGTGATAATCGAATACTGCTTCGTGGGTTAATGAGGCATATAACAGATAACCAGCAGTTGTGTGGAGGACGCCTTTCGGCTTTCCGGTGGATCCTGAGGTATACAGAATAAAGAGGGGGTCTTCTGACTCCATTGGTTCTGGCTCACATTCAGATGGAACTGTTTTGGCCTCGTCTTCCCATCGAAGATCACGGTCAGTGTTCCATCCAACCGATGCCCCGGTTCGAGTAACCACTAGTACCTTGGTACAATCAGGGCATCGCTCCAGAGCCTGGTCCACATTAGCTTTAAGCGGGATAGCTTTATTCCCTCGGACTCCTTCATCTGCGGTTATTAAGAAAGATGATTCACAATCTATGATTCTGTCGGCAAGGGAGTCAGGGGAAAACCCGCCGAATACGACAGAATGTATAGCCCCAATTCGTGCACAAGCCAGCATTGCGTAGGCCGCCTCTAGGACCATGGGCATGTAGATGGTGACCCGGTCCCCCTTTTTCACCCCATGCTTCTTCAGAACGTTAGCCATCTTGCAAACTGAATCTTTTAACTGGCTGTATGTTATTTTCTTATCGACTTCTGGATCATCGCTTTCCCAGATAATGGCTGTTCGGTTTGGATTGGCCGCAGCATGACGATCAACACAATTATAGGTAACATTTAATTTCGCGCCATCAAACCAGCGGATAGAGACGTCTTCCTGCTGAAAGCTTGTAGCTTTTACACTTTTCCACCGTTCTATCCAGTCTAGTCGCTCGGCTTGTTTGGCCCAAAATGTTTCGGGTGCGTTTGTAGATTCCTTATACATTTCTTGGTATGTGTTCTGGTCAATATGGCTTGAGCCAGAAAAACTGTCTGGAACAGGGTGTGTTAATTTTTCCATCGTATTGGTTCTCTCATCCAAATAGTGGTAAGAAACAGGATAATCTAGGATCGCTCTTGAAAAAACACTCAGCGGTATAATACCTATCAAATAGGCATTGAAACAGTGGATTTGGTGAAAATTACCAGCGCTTTAATGCGATGCCCAAGCATTACACCCCTTGATGCAGGTGCTTTGGGCGTGCTGGAAGGTTATCTTAAGAAATTAGGATTCTCGTGCACCGTGCTCCGTTTTTCAGGTGACGGATCTGCAGAAGTGACCAATCTTTATGCCCGTTTAGGCACCGAATCGCCAAATTTTTGCTATGCCGGCCATACTGATGTTGTTCCCGTGGGGGACCCCAAGGATTGGCAGCACCCCCCTTTTGATGCTGTCGTGCAGAATGGCTTTTTACATGGCCGTGGTGCCGTCGATATGAAGGGTGCCATAGGCGCATTTGTAGTTGCCGTCGAACGATATCTTCGATTGCTGGAGTCGGAAGGAAGAAAAAATCCTGGCTCTATTAGTTTTCTAATAACTGGCGATGAAGAGGGAACTGGGATAAATGGCACCCGCAAAGTGTTGGAGTGGCTGAAAGAGAGAGGGGAGATTTTGGACCACTGTTTGGTTGGGGAGCCAACTAACCCAGAGAAAGTAGGGGACATGGTGAAGATAGGACGGCGCGGCAGCCTGAACGCTGTCATCCAGTTGATTGGTAAACAGGGACATGTGGCGTACCCCGACAAAGCTCTTAATCCGTTATCACGCATGGGGAATCTTTTGGATAAGATAACCGGATATAAGTTTGACGAAGGGACGCCCAGGTTTGAACCAAGTAATTTGGAGATAACAAGTGTCGATGTCGGAAACATGGCCACTAATGTTATCCCAGGGGAGGCGACTATTCGTCTAAATATCAGATTTAACGACAATCATACTAGCAAGCAATTAGCGTCTTGGCTGAGAGAGGTGTGTCAAAAGTATGCAGGTAGTCACAAACTCAGCGTTGATGTCTCAGGAGAGGCATTTGTCACTGCGGCAGATGATTATGCAGAGCTGGTTGTAGATGCGATCAACGAAGTTACCGGGAGTAAACCTGCATTATCAACCTCGGGAGGCACTTCAGATGCACGTTTTATAAAGGATGTCTGCCCCGTAGTTGAATTCGGACTTATTAGTCAGACCATGCACCGGACAGACGAATGTGTTTCCATTGGGGAGTTGGAGCGTTTATCGGATGTGTATACTGCGATCCTGCATAATTATTTTTGCCCGGGATGCTAGGTTGAGTGATGGCTAGGGAAATTGTTGGCGCACTTTACGGGGCATTTCTTTTGATGAGGTTTGCCGCGGCGGGCTGTAATTACTTCAATTACACAGTAGCGGGATTCTGGCGGTCATTTGCCGCGGCTGTTATTGCTCTACCCTTATTTTTAGGTGTCGTGTATGTCCACACTTGGGCAGGGGAGGGCGTAGTATCTTTTGAAGTGCGGCAATCTATTTTTCGTTATGGAAGTGGATGGCTGGTCTATCCGCTAGTAGCGTTGGTCTTAGTCAAAATTTTAGATCGGATGGAGAGTTATGTTGCTTATATTATAACGAATAATTGGTTCGGAGTGGCCCAGTGGCTTTTGGTCGGCGTGGTTAGTACGGTAGGGCAGGCATCCGGCTCTGACCTAAGTAATTTAATTTCTATCTGTTTGCTACTGTTGTTGGTCTGTTATGATTTTTTTATTGCCAGGCTAGTGCTCGATTTAACGGTAGGGAAGGCAGTACTTGTAGTGTTCATCGGAGTTCTTTCAGGAATGGTGCTGGATACTTTAATCCTCGATGCTTAGGTGGGTTTGGGAGGCGGGGTGACTAGCTTTCCAGCTGGATGTTTGTAAGAAATGGCTTTTAGATATAAACCCTCTGCAGGTGCGCAGGGCCCGGCCTCTGTACGGTCTTTTTTCTCAAGAATTATCTTCACTTCATCAGACTGTAATTTCCCTGTACCAACCAACATTAGGGTCCCTACGATGTTTCTAACCTGTCTGTGAAGAAAAGAGCGAGCTTCTACGGTGATTTGGATTGTTTCGCCATGGCGGGAGATTTCGATCTTATCCATGGTTTTTACTGGGGACTTCGCTTGGCATTCTGCCGCCCGAAAGCTGGTAAAGTCGTGTTTCCCAAGCAGGTGCTCGCCAGCAGCTCTCATTAATTTGACATCTAGGTGCTTGGGAACAAGCCATGCTCTCCCTTGTTCCAGTGTAAGCGGGGCACGGCGATTTACTATAATATACAAGTACTCCCGCTTGGTAGCAGAGAACCGTGAGTGAAATTCTTCAGATACGAGTTCGGCCTCCAAAACAGTAACTTTTGCGGGTCTTAGATAGGCGTTCAAGGCGTCCCGGACGGTGCCAGCTGAGAAGGGCATTGCAAAATCTAAGTGGGCAACCTGACCAAGTGCATGGACGCCCGCATCCGTTCGGCCGGCACCAGTGCACGCTGTCGTGTTGCCACAAAATTTTTCAGCGGCCTGCTCGATTAATTCTTGTACCGAAGGTCCATTAGCTTGACGCTGCCATCCAACCAAACCGTGGCCATCATACTCAACTAAAAGTTTGTATCTGGTCATCTGTCGCCTACGAAAGAATTGTCCCAATGGGGATCGGAGTACCTCTGAGCACCTCACTGGTGGGCAGGGGCTTTTTGCCTGGCCTTTGCACTATTCTGGGGTGAAGCTTTCCTTGTCCACAAGAAATTGTGAGACAATTATCTAAGACTTCGCCGGGAGCTCCATCTGTGCAGGAATCATCTATGTCTGCTGCCAGTATCTTCCACTTTTCGCCAGCCCTGATAAAAGACGCCCCTGGTTTAGGACTTAACGCGCGGATTTGCAGCGATAGCTGAGCGGCTGGCTTCATCCAATCCAGAGGTTCGTCTGAAGAGTTCAGGCGGTGGGCATACGTTATCCCGTTTGTTGCCTGAGGATGTTCGGGAAGTGGGCCCTCGGCTAGGTGTTGCAATGAGTCTACAATCATATTAGCTCCCAGGGTGGCTAGACGATCATGGAGAGCGCCGGCGTCATCGGCACCGATCATCAGTTCTTCTTTTGCAATTATTGGTCCCGTGTCCAACCCTGTCTCCATCCGCATAAGGGTGATGCCCGTTGTTTTGTCTCCTTCCATGATTGCCCTCTGGATGGGTGCGGCTCCCCTCCAACGAGGCAGTAGGGAGGCATGTATATTAATGCATGGTGCGTTACGATTACGCACAATTTCTTGCGGAAGAATTAATCCATAGGCTGCAACGATAACGACGTCTGCCGCTTTAGCTAAAAAGTGCTGGATAACACGGGCTTCCCTAAAGCTGGTTGGTGTCTCGACAATAAGATGATGGTTTAACGCAAATTTTTTGACGGGGCTCTCAACTAATTTTTGACCGCGGCCGCTTGGCCGAGGTGGTTGGGTATAAATACAAATCGGCTCATGCCCGGCTTTTATGATTTCATCAAGGGCGCGGCAGGCAAAATGTGGTGTTCCCATAAAAATTATTCGGAGTGGTTTCATAGTGACCCTACCACGAGCGAGCTCCCGCACATTTTACTAATTGTGACGTCTATTCTTGGCTAGCTTTTTGAGGATCATATTTCTTTTCAGGCGTGAAAGATGATCGACGAAAAGAATTCCATCTAAGTGGTCCATTTCGTGTTGGAGACAGGCGGCGAGGAGACCGTCAGCTTCGATCTCCTTCCTGTCGTTGTCTTTATCAGTAAAGATAACGCGAATTTTTGCAGGCCTTTGGACCTCTGAGTATTGTGTGGGGAGAGATAAGCACCCTTCTTCAGTGGTGTTCATCTCTTTGGAGGTCCAGGTTAGTTTCGGATTAGCCACGAGCAAAGGTTCTCCTGGCACGCCTCCGTCATTCATATTTAGATCTATAACCAGCACACGTGCAGAAACCCCTACTTGAGGAGCTGCAAGGCCTATCCCAGGTGCTTCGTACATTGTTTCCAGCATGTTATCCATCAAAGTACGAACCTCGCTATTGACAGAGTCGACTGGCAGGGCTGGGCGTTTCAGACGTTGGTCCGGCGCTAGTATAATGGGAAGTAGCGACATTATTAGCTTGAAATCCTGTCATTGGACGATCGAAGTTCGTGTATAAAGTGTTAAGACTCTAAATTAAGTAGGTCAACAGTTGTTGTGACGCCTTTAGGGCTAAGTTTTCTGTTATTCCCTTGTATTTAGGACTCTGCAATAGGCCCTCCTTTGGAGGGCCTGGGCACAAAAGTTTTTGGCAGAACTGAGTGTTGCAAAAGGTCCTGCCTCAACCCTATACAGCCGTCCTATAACTGGTAAGTCCAACTGATTGGCTTTAATGGATAGTCCTGTAAGCAGGCTGGCCAGGCTCTCTGCAAGCTCTGCGGTATCTTTTGATGCGAGCTCGAGGGAGCGATAGGAAGATAGCAGGGCCAGAAACCCGGTTTTTTCCCTTATTATCCGCCCAGACAGCGTGAGGTCTTGTTCTTCGGGATCACTCCTCTTTTGCTGTTGGCTGGTTTCCGGTGTAGGCTGAGTTTGGATGTTCGTGCCCTCGTTAAATTTCTTCAGGGCATCCATGGCCCTCTCGTGGCCCTGGCCCGCGGCTAAAAGATACCATTTTTTTGCTTTAATGCTGTCAACAGGAACGCCATTACCCATTTCATAGGCGTGGGCTAAGTCAAATTGTGCCTCTGCAACGCCACTTTGGGCGGCTCTCTGAAACCTTTGAATTGTATATGTGCTGTGCTTAACAATGTTTCGCCCTGTCGCATAGCTTGAACCTAAGGGTACACGTTTATCGTAATTCCATTGCAGGGTCGCTAAAGAGTACCATTTGTTGGCCATTTCAAAGCTTTGTGGTACGCCCCATCCTTCTTCGTAAAAGCGCGCCAGCCGAGCTTGTGCTTCGGCATGTCCTAGTTCCGCCGCTGCGGTATAGTATAGAGCAGCTTGGTCGTAGTCAGGACTACCAGAGATGCCGAACTCTAGGAGCTGACCCAGCAAAAACATTGCTAGTGGATCGCCCCCGTCGGAGGCTTTCACATACCAGTTTTTAGCTTGCTTTAGATCCCGGGAAACCCCTTGTCCCATTTCGTATCGTTGGCCGAGGGCTGTTCGCGCTCCTACATCGCCTTCCTTTACTAACTGGCGAAGGGCTTGAATGGAACTTGGTTTGTTCCAGGATCCAAAAGATGCGCAGGCGCTGATCCCAATAACTAGGAGCAGCAACTGACATGATATAGAAAAGGCTTTTAGCACAGACTTGCGCCCCATTCCCCTCTGTTTGCCTCCCTCATATCGTTTCATCTCCAATTAGTGTGGGATAGATTTCAGCATACTACGTATAGGTCATCAAATGGAGAGCCCAGTCTAATTTTTCAGGGAGGTTGCCTAAGTGTGGTCGAAAGCTTTATGTTGGCTATATGCCGCCTTAGCTCAGTTGGTAGAGCATCGCATTCGTATAGATTGGTTTCTGTCTATGCGTCCCTCTGGGGAAACCTCGAGGTGAAAAGGTCGCTAAAACGGGGAAACCTAAACAGTCTGGCTGTTGGCAATCCCGTGCTAGTCTCGGTTGGGATGAGTGTAGAGACTTTATACGACCCACCTACGGCCATTGGAGCTATGGTGAAGAGAAAGTCCAGACCACAAACATCACGTGAGTGATGGCAATGAAAATTGTAGTTGGTATGAATGCGGGGGTCGTGTGTTCAAATCACACAGGCGGCACCATCCTCCTTTGGAGGGCCTGTTAGTCCATGGAGAAGCGCTTTGTCTGGTTAATTTTGAACTAAAGCGAGGATATGTGGGTTGAGAGAGATATTGGTTGCCCAGCGGATTTTCTACGAAGAAAAGATCCGGCCCGTCGGCTGACACGTGCAGAGATTTTAGATGCATGATCTCGTTCCGCGCTAGTAGTTGAAGGTATGCCGCTACTCGGGACGGCTGCTTGTGTCTTGCATTTTTAGGTGCCTGCTAAAAAAATCAGTGCCAAGGTGGCCCCATTTGGGCTAAAAGAGGGAAGAGATAGCCTTAACCCCGAGAAACTGTCGCGTACATTTCTAAAATATGTTGTTATGCCGGCCCTGATATTAATAGTTTTTATAGACCTATTAGGTTTCGGCCTAATTATACCTATATTGCCGTTTTACGCGGAACACTTCGGCGCGGCCCCAGGGATTGTTACCTTGTTAATGGCAAGCTACTCCACGATGCAGTTTATATCTGCACCATTCCTTGGGTCCGTAAGTGACCGTTTAGGACGGCGCCAAGTAATATTGTTAAGCTTAGTGGGGACTTGTGCGGCCTATTTGCTTATGGCGTATGCAAGCAGCCTTCTCATGCTTTTTGTGGCACGCATGTTGGCAGGCTTCTTCGCAGGCAATATTGCAGCCGCCCAAGCCTACATTGCTGATGTAACTGAGCCTGAAAATCGTGCACGTGGAATGGGACTTTTTGGGGCAGCCTTTGGATTAGGGTTTATTTTTGGACCGGTAATCGGGGGGGTTTTGTCAGGATCAGGTTCCGGCGAGGTGAACTTTTATATGGCGCCGCTTTTTGCAGCTGGCCTTTCAGCGGTAGCTGCAGTATTGACCTTGGCTCTATTAAAGGAGCCAGAGAAGAATAAGGGAGTAGGAAAGAGAGAGGGGCGTTGGTTCGCACCTATAGTGGGGGCTATAAAACAACCTGATATGAAACCTCTTATACTTCTTTTCCTATTAGTGATGTTCGTATTTGCGGGCTTGGAGGCTACCATAGCACTTTGGGCGGAGCGCCAATTTTATTGGGGCCCAAGGGAGGTAGGCTATTTGTTTGCCTACGTTGGCGTGGTGGCCGCGATTGTTCAAGGTGGGTTAATTGGGCCTGCAACTAGGGCTTGGGGGGAGGAAAGGGTAATTTTTATAGGTATTTGGGCACTGATAATGGGTTTTGTGCTGATGCCTCTTTCCTCTAATCTCAGCCTACTATTATTGGCGACGGCTTTGCTGGCGGGCGGATTCGGTTTTTGCAATCCGGCCCTGAATAGCCTCATTTCCCGACGTGCTTCTGTATCGGGTCAGGGCGCTGCTCTTGGGGTTGCGCAATCAGGCGCTAGCTTGGCTCGTATAATGGGCCCTACATTTGCGGGAGCAATCTTTGGCATATGGGGACGGCATGCTCCGTATTTATCGGGTGCTATAATTTTGCTCTTTGCAGTCTGGGTCGCGTGGCAGCTAGTTCGGGTTGGCAGAGACAACAAACGAGCATCCAAAAATAAAACGGGCTAGAAGAAAGTTTTCCAGGTATTTCCTTGTCCTGAAGGCGGCTCATTATTTGGACGGCGAATCCATTCTGTAATATCTCTCAAGACCATTTCAGCCTGCAGATCCCTGAGTAGCATATGGTATCCTTTGGGGTATACCAAAACCCGTGGGCGATTATTCATTGCGGTTAACATTTTTGCTGTAGCGTGTTTCGGAATGATTTCGTCATGGGCTCCGTAGAGTAGTAAGGTGGGTCCTCTGAGGTTTGGTGTATTTCTTAAGGCGGAGTCCATTAGGTTAACCAAGCCATACATTGCATCTATTCGTGTCTTCTTGATTACTAGCGGATCTTTCCCAAGTTCCAGCAACATTTGACGGTTGTCCGATGCCTGTATTTTAAGTCCCTTACCTGATAGGCGAAGCCATGGTATTATGTGGTTGCCAAGCCAAAGGGTAGCTACATACATTGGGGACATAGTTTCCCTGGCCCAAACCGCCGGCGCTACGAGAATAAGCCCCGATATAACTTCGACGGGAAGACGATCGGAGGCTGCGATGAGAAGCGCACCACCCATACTTTCCCCCAAAAGATATAGAGGGATATTTGGGTGCACTTCCCTGAGTAGAGCAACTGCCGCCAGGAGGTCTTGCATAAGGATACGGGTTTCTGGCCACATGCCTGCACCCGACGTGGCTCCAAAACCTCGTTGGTCATAGGCGTAGACTAGGAAGCCCTCCTTAGTCCAGTGTTGAGCGGGTTTGGAGAAGGCGTTACTATAGTCATTGAACCCGTGGAGAGCGAGTATGATAGCCTCCGGGGCGCCTTGTGGGCTCCATTTTTTTAGGGGTAAATTTATTCCATCGCTGGTCACTAACTCGGTCTTAGACATGCGCATCTGGCCTACTTCAAGACCCGTATTTATTTTGTCTGTCGTGCAAGCCGCTAATCCTATGGCCAACGATAACGGCGCTAGGATGAAAAATAGTATAGGCCTTGATTGTTTTTTTGCCATTAGTGCAATATTGGGCCGCATTTCGGATCACAAGTAATTATATTAGTGGAAGTTTATGACTTTTCTGGATCATATAAAACTTTGCAACAAACATGATCTTTCTCGCTTTAGGGAGTTAAAGGTAGCCGGCAAGAGAATCGGATGGATAAAGGACAGCTTGCAACAAAATTTTTCAAATTTTTCAGAGTACCTTGGTTATAGAGACTCCGAGTTTGTAATAGGCTCCCACCTTAGTACAAGCGCTCTACGTGGTAATGCCATGGATAAAATTGGCCAAGCGCTGTACGAACAGAAAATGACAAAGCGACCATTAGATGAGTTTTATTCTGTGGGGTACAGATTTGGCCAAAGTTTTTTTCAGTTGAACCGGGCCTATGTTTCTGCGTTTGGAGTGCGAGCATATGGGATTCACCTTACTGGGTATGTCCGAAAATCAGGAAACATTTTTGTATGGGTGCCAAGGCGTGCATCAGATAGAGTTGTTTATCCTGGGAAATGGGATAATACAGTTGCTGGAGGCCAGCCAGCAGGGATTAGTCTGCAGGAGAACTTGATCAAGGAGTGCGCTGAGGAGGCTAATATAGGGCCGGCCTATGTTGCGCATGCAAGGCCCGTGGGGACGATTAGTTATCGTCATGAGCTCCAATATGGCCTACGCGACGATTTAATTTTTGCGTACGAGCTAGAGTTACCATTGGATTTCCAGCCAACCAATACCGATGGCGAGGTGGAGGACTTCCAATTGTGGCCGGTGGAGGAGGTCATGGATGTGGTAGCTGCTGGCGACGATTTTAAGTTTAATTGTAATTTGGTGCTGATTGATTTTTTCATACGCCACGGGATTTTGACTAAAGCACACCAAGATTTTGATGAGATACGCTGCCAATTGTATAGAATGGACTATCAGTAAGGTGAGACCCATATCGTTATAAAGGGCTGCCGGGCACTACCTTATTGTGTTGCGTTCAGGCAGTTGGATCATCTCCAAAGAGCCGTCGAATTGCCTCTATTTCGGGATCGGCCATTCGACCGCTAGAGGTCGCAGATATAGGAATAAGGAAAGAAAGTTTTAGGCCTTCGTGTGTTGGTGCTGTTGGCTTGCCTATTCCGTCAACTTGGTAGTACATGGGCGTGTAGTGGGTATGGGTCCAGGGACTGTATAGCGTCCCCGGGGCGTGGAGTAATCGCAATACCTCTATGGAGAGGGAACATTCCTCCATGAATTCCCTTCGTAAGGCCTGTTCTGGCGTCTCATTTGTTTCAACCCCACCTCCAGGAAATTTAAGAATGTCTTTTCCTGCGACCTTCTCTTCAGAAATCAGGATCCTGCTGTCGCGAACAAGCAGGCCATAGGCGCGGAGATTTACTGGCCCGTTCACTTTGCCGGATAGCCTGCCGAACTGAGATCTTGGGCGATTTCATTTAGGGAGGCGGGCTCATCGATTGTAGCTGGTATCTCATAGGGCTGGCCATCCGCTATCTTTCGCATTGTGCCGCGTAGAATTTTTCCAGATCTCGTTTTGGGGAGACGTTTTACGATTACCGCAGTTTTGAAGGATGCAACAGGTCCAATCGAATCCCGCACCATTTGCACTGCTTCAGCCGTTATTTCGTCACCTGGTTTGTTAACTCCCGCCTTAAGAACTAGGAGACCGATAGGGATTTGTCCTTTAAGAGGGTCGGCCACTCCCATAACGGCGCACTCCGCTACAGCGGTGTGGGATGCCAGAACCTCTTCTATACCGCCAGTCGATAAACGGTGGCCGGCTACATTTATGATGTCATCTGTGCGTGTCATCACCCATATATATCCATCCTCATCGATATAACCGGCATCGCCCGTTTGGTAGTATCCTGGGAACTCTTTAAGGTAGGAGTTAATGTAGCCTTCGTCATTGTTCCATAATGTTGGCAAACACCCTGGGGGCATTGGCAGTTTTATCGAAAGTGCTCCAATTTTGCCTGGAGGTAGTGGCGAGGTGTTTTCATCTAGCGCTTCTAATTCAAATCCCGGGGCGGGTTTGGTTGAAGAGCCAAATCGTATTGGAAGTGCGCCTAGTCCTAAAAAGTTGCCAGTTATTGACCATCCGGTTTCTGTTTGCCACCAGTGGTCAACTATGGGAACGTTTAAGTGTTGATGGGCCCACTCCATTGTATCGGGATCCGCACGTTCCCCCGCAAGAAACAGTGACTTGAACTGACCAAGATCGTACTTTCTTAGTAATTTGGCGTTTGGGTCTTCGCGTTTAATTGCCCTTAAGGCGGTGGGTGCTGTAAACATTGTTTTCACTTTGTGGTCACTAATGACGCGCCAAAAAGCGCCAGCATCTGGAGTGCCAACGGGCTTCCCTTCATATATAATAGTTGTGCACCCTTGCAAAAGTGGCGCATAAACAATGTAGGAATGGCCCACCACCCAGCCGATATCGGATGCTGCCCAATAAACTTCCCCTGCATGGGTGTCATAGGTATTAGTCATGCTCCATTTTAGAGCCACCATGTGGCCGGCGTTATCGCGAACTATCCCCTTAGGTATTCCGGTGGTTCCTGAAGTGTAGAGAATATAGAGTGGATCCGTCGAGGAGAGCGGCACGCATTCTTGTGGATATCCTTTAGACATTACATCCATCCAGTCACAGTCTCGGCCAGCGACCATAGATGCTGGACTCGCATCTCTTTGAAAGATAATGCAGTGAGCTGGTTTGTATTGTGAAATACCAATGGCTTCGTCTAACAAAGGTTTGTACGGAACTACCCGCCCAGGCTCGATCCCGCAACTTCCCGCAATGACAGCGACGGGTTCCGCATCATCGATCCGTGTTGCTAATTCGGGCGCGGCAAAGCCCCCAAAGACGACAGAATGAATAGCGCCAATACGGCAGCATGCGAGCATTGCTATCACGGCTTCGGGGATCATTGGCATATAGATGAGTACGCGGTCTCCCTTTTTTATGCCCATGTTGCTGAGTCCACCCGCAAAATTAGATACCTCATTGCGGAGTTGGTTATAGGTGTATTTTGATGAAATTCCGGTTACGGGGCTTTCATAAATAAGGGCTACATTTTTGCCAGCCCCATGCTCATCCACGTGCCGGTCGAGAGCGTTGTAACATGTGTTCACTTGCCCACCTGTAAACCACCGATAAAAAGGAGGATTGCTTCTATCTAGCACTGTATCCCATTTTCTGTGCCAGAAGATGTCCTCAGCTGCTTCGGCCCAAAATTCTTCAGGGTTTTTTAGAGAACTCAGGTAGGTCTCGTCGTATCGACTCATATTGATCTGCTCTTCATCAGGTTGAGGTCCAACCGTTTTCTAGATCTAAGTTTAGACTCTTTTTGATTCCGTTACACTGACTGGTTATATCTCTCAGATGAGTTTATCCGGGAGAACCAAGGGGTAAAAAAAACCGCTCGGCAGCGGGCCGAGCGGTTTTGATAACTCATGTGATTTTTCGGGCTTACCTATTTTGGCCCAATAGATGCATTAGCATTATGAAAAGATTTATGAAATCGAGGTAG
>MDTE01047782.1_pt1 | contig 14942 bp, 10 predicted proteins | sample 811231 | NCBI WGS metagenome assembly MDTE01 (sample SAMN05326651, study PRJNA326480) | marine metagenome | isolation source: seawater | place: Indian Ocean: Red Sea | collected 2010 | reverse complement strand
TATGGTTCAAAAGAAACGGGCGCGATGGCTCACCAGGGACTTGGGGGAGATGCCCTGCTTGAAGTCGTCGATGTAGAGGGGACCGCGGTTGGCGAGGTCATCCTTGATGCCCACGAAGGGAGCCTGGACGATGGGCTCGGGGTTGCCGCCGGCCCTGACGGTCACCGCGGCGCGGCGAGCGGCCATCTGCACGGGCTTGCCCACGACCGGGGTACCGACGATCGCCTTGGCGGACTTGGCCGCGACGACGCGGGAGCGCATCGCGGGGCGGGCGCCGAGGCCGAGGCCGAGGGTGTTCATGGTCATGGCAGTCTGCATTTTGACTACGTTAAAGACAGTGCTACGCGAAGAAGACGCGCTTGTCGGAGTGAGATGACAACGAAAGAAGGAAGGCACTTCGACAAGGTTGCCCAGTAAGGAGAGGATCACGTGAACGGGGCGGACCAATCAGATTGCAGTTCTTGTACAGCTGGAAGAAAGGTCGGTTGTCTTTTTCGAGCTTTTCGGAATCTTCGTCCAGGAAGGCAACCATACGAAATTGACCACGCCGACCAAGCCGAGTCGAAACCCAAAAAAAAACCGGAGTTCAAATTGGAGGGAAAACACGTTGGAAATCGGTTGATTTTCCACTGAAAAAAGCCAGGAGTTGGGAGAGCGGAAACACAGGGAAAAACACGTTCGAGTCTCAGTTGACAACAGGACAACAGCAGCCCCCTCTGGCACTCGACGCAACCCGAAGCTTTCGCCCACCTCTGATGGACCGCGGATCGAGCGAGAGGCTGTTCGACGTCGTCGCTCGCCTGCGCTCGGGCGAGTCCACATCATCTCGGGATCTGGGCGAGGCGTGCCACGAGGCGCGGGTCCTCGTCGACCAGCTCCGAGCGCTCGAGTCCCGCGAAGCGGCGATGCTGGGCAGACTCCGGGAGCGCGACGTCGCGATTGCGGAGCTGCGCGCGAGCGCGGAGGCGACGCGCGCGGAGACGGCGAGTTTGACACTGGGCGGGGAAGGGGACGGTAGTGACGGTGAAACCGCGCCGGCGGTGGCTGAGGACCTCTGGAGCGAGCCGCCCGACGTCCGCGCTTGGGGGGAGGAGGGATCGGGACTGTTGCACTCGGGCGGGGAGGCAGCCGCGAGGGCACTGATGCTCGTGGCGCTCGCGCGTGACGTGTTCGAGCAGGAGCGGCGGTTGGTGGAGCTTCGATGGAAAGTGCTAGAACGGGCGGGAGCGGAGGAGGAGTCGCCGTTCGAGGTCCGCTGGAAGTCCGAAGAGGAGCTTGCCCCCCCAGTAAGTGTTAGCATAATCTGAAATAACATATCAACACTGGTTGCGCCGAGTCCAGCTCATGTGCCTTTAACACAATCGAGAGGGAACACCGCAAATCTACATCAAGTAGCGCCAAGAAATGAGCCCTCTAGTCCTTGTTCGCGAACTCGATGCCCTTGTCGATGGACGCCTTGAGCTCAGGGATGAGCTTCTCGAGCCAGCCCTTCTCGTAGTCCGTGATGTCGCCCACGGGGAGCACCTCCTCGGCGCCATTCGGCCCGAGCTTCACCTTGGTCGCGAAATAGGGCAGGTCCGTCACGGAAGACGCGACGTAGGAGCACTCGTAAACTTCAGCCTCGCCGGAGAGACCGCGGAGGCACGCCTCGGCCATCCTCGCGGCGGCGTACGCCATGGAGAGCGTCGCCGAACCCGCGCCAGCCTTCGCCTCCACAACCTCGGTGCCCGCGTTCTGGATGCGGACGGTGAGCGCCTCGAGCTCTTCGGCGGTGAACTTGGTGCTGGGGTAGGTCTGGGAGAGGAGGGGGAGGATGGTGATGCCCGCGTGGCCGCCAACGACGGGAACGTCGACATCGTTGACGTCGAGGCCCTTCGCCTCCGAGATGAAGGTGTTGGAGCGGACCACGTCGAGGGTGGTGACGCCGAAGATCTTCTTGGGGTCGTAGACGCCAGCCTTCTTGTACACCTCAGATGCGATGGGGACGGTGGAGTTCACGGGGTTGGAGATGATGTTGAGGATGGCCTTGGGGCAGTTCTTAGTGCACGCCTCGCACAGGTTCTTGACGATGCCTGCGTTGATGGAGAAGAGGTCGTCGCGGGTCATGCCGGGCTTGCGGGGAACGCCCGCGGGGATGATGACGAGGTCGCATCCCTTGAGCGCGTCCGCGAGCTGTTCCTCGCCGGCGTAGCCCTTGACGGAGCAGGTGGTGTTGGTGTGGGACAAGTCCGCGGCGACGCCGGGAGTGTTCGCAATGTCGTAAAGCGCAAGATCCGAGATGAGGGGGTTCATCTTGAGCAGAAGGGAGAGGGACTGGCCGATGCCACCGGCGGCGCCGAGGACTGCAACCTACGAATGTAAGAAATTGTGTCGGGACACGGCACTCAGGGTCGGTTCGGGTTCCAGTGGGGTGTGCGTCGGGTTCGAGAGGTCGCCCTGGAATTAATCCGCGAAATGTTCCCCCTCAGGGACGCGCGGCTCGGAGCGCAGATCGGGGACCGGGGTGGGTTCGCAACCCCATGGCACGATCCCATACGCTGAGTTACACGATGAGTAGGGATTGCGCACCTTGTACTCGGCCTTGGCGGTCATCACGTGGCGGCGGGAGGATGCGGTCACCACGCGGGGACCCGCTCGCCTGAGGGCGTTGGACCTTTTAGATCCGATCGCGGGTTTAGCGAAGGCGCGCGCGTTGGCGGCGCATGAAGCCATGGCAGCCGACATCTTTTGGGGCGTGTGCGGTGTTACCGAAGTGTAGTGCGGGGACGAGGCGATGGATTCACCTCCACCTCTGCGAGTCCAGCAGTGAGCGCACCCCAACGACGATTGGGGAACGACCGATGGTGACACATAATATCCCAGAGATCGCGTCGTTTCTACTGGCTCAGAGGTTTCTCTCCCGCGCGAGCACCTCCAGTCGTCCCCGCGGGCGACCTGGTGGCACGAGGGTGAGTCTTTTGGGATATATCGTCCATGGGTCGTGCCAAGAAGGTAACCGCATCTCCCGGACGCCTCGGTGATCTCTCCTCGTCCTCGTCGGGCTCGCTAGAAGGCGCGGCGAGGGGTCGAAACACCACAATCGTCATCCCGTGCTACAACGAAGCCGAGCGACTGCGCACGGACGAGTTCCTGGCGTTCGCCAGGAGGGAACACGACACCCAGCTATTGTTTGTCAACGATGGCAGCACCGACGATACATCTGGTGTGATCAGGAGCATGAGAAGGCTCTGCCCCGACCGCATCGATGTCGTGGACATGCCCGTGAACGTCGGCAAGGCAGAGGCGGTGAGGCGCGGAATGCAGATCGGGTGCACGAGCGGAAGCAGATTCGTGGGCTTCTGGGATGCCGACCTCGCCACGCCCCTGGACCATGTCGCGATGTTTAAGGAGGTAATGGAGGACAAATACGAGGTCGACATGGTGTTCGGCGCCCGGGTCGGCCTATTGGGTCGCGACATACGGCGGTCCATGAAGCGTCACTACCTGGGCCGGGTGTTCGCAACATTGGCATCCATCACGCTGGGATTGGGGGTGTACGACACGCAGTGCGGATCGAAGCTGTTTCGCGTGGACGACAGGGGTGATTTGGAGACGGTGATTTCCATGCCGTTCCACACCAGGTGGGTGTTCGATTGCGAGATGATAGGGAGGTTCAGTGCCCTGCGGCGATCGCGGGTGAGGGGAGGGGTCAGGAAATGGGGCAAAGTAGACGGTGGGGACATGAGCGGGTCCATCTATGAGTATCCACTGCATCGGTGGGAAGACGTGGGCGGAAGTAAGGTAAAGTCGAGCGACGTGATCAAGATGGCATGGGGGCTGATGCAGGTGCGGAGGAGATATTTCTGGCGGCGGTGGCCGGAGGACCGCTTGTAACTTTTTTCTGATCTAAACCTCCTCTTCAACAGCCGGCTCGGCCTGTTCCTTGACCCGTCGCGCGCGAACAGTCGACCGATGCATCACCACCGCGATGCACCCCGCCGCGCATACCAACATCCAACACCCACTCTCCATCCTGGTATCCACGTCGAAACATACGTCGTCGCCGTTCAACCTGAGCGGGTCCAACCCATCACCGCCAAGGTTGGAAATTTCGCGAAGGACCTTGTTGATCCCGTCACACGCGTCTCCAACGATGAACTCAGTGAACCTGCCAATCTGGAGTACCGCCGCGAGTGCAGCGACAAGGAAGACATCGAGCGCGGCCCACGCCCCGCAAACTTCCGCGACAATCTCCATCCTCCTCTGCGAGCTCGCGGTCATGGGCATGAGCCACAGCAAAGCTAGCGCAACGAGCTGGGCGGCGGGCATGACAATCACAAACACCCAGAGGGACACCTGCACCCCCACGTGCGAGAGCTCCCCGCCCGGGATGTTCAAGGCGAGAGACACGAGGGAGTACTCCCGCGTCGCTCCGCCCCGGCCGAGCACGAACCCCGCCAAACCCTTGAAATCGAACCTAATAGACGTGGCAAACACGCCAGCGACGAGGAGCACAGTGGCGAACGAGAGGCACCCGGCCATACAGTTGCGCAGAGCGATACGTTTGCGCTCGTTCCCGCCGACCCGCCGCCACCGCGCCACATTATCATCATTATCCTCGTCCTCCTCACCTTCTTCCTTTGGGTCCACTCCGGCCAGATCCTCCCCGACGACGTGTCTGTGCCAACCCAGCGCAAAGTGTCCAAGGAACAGCGAGAGCACCGTCGCAAACAGGAACACGTGGAAGCCATATCTCGGTTCCACCATCACGTCAAGCTGTGCGAAGGATCCGACCCCGGTATCGTCGTTGCTTGATTGGAAGGGTACGCTGGAGGGTGGTGTGATCACGTGGAACCTGAACGCCACCTGGAACAGCGTCATGACGAACGTGTCAATCAGCGACCACTTCCCCAACGCATCCACCACCCTCAGTAAATATCCGCGGGCGCTTGTGGATAAAACCCCCATCGGTGAATACCACGCGAGCAACATGAGCGCGAGCTTGAGGTATGGCCAACCGCCGGAGAACACCGCTATGAGGATGGACAGCGGGTACACGTCCGCATTCCACATGTCCCGGACGCTGTTGTCAAGGGTGAACTCGAAGAGCGGGGGCAAGGTGAGGGGTGCAATGTCCGATCCTCCATCCGGTTTGACAATCGACGCGGAGAGCATGACGGCCGCGCCGGTGGCGGTGTTGGAGGATAGGAATAGCGCTATGTTCCCCGCGATGGCGAGGGGCAGCGCGATTTTGATCCACGCGGGAATCCTGTGGTGACGCGCCAGTGATGGCTCCACGTCTCCGTCTCCGGCTGGCTCACGGTCCTCATCTTCCTGCTCGGGAACGGGTTGGATACCATCACCCGTCTCGGGTTCGTCATCGTCACCCGCTTCATCAGAGAGCAGCGTTACAGTCGCATCATCGTCTCCATGGTCCCCCTCGGCACCCCTTCGCGCCCTCCTCGCCATACCTCTCGGCAGCGCAACTGCCACAGCGACTGGGGGCGACACGGCAATTGCGCCTGCCATACAGAGGACCGCGATCCATCCCGCGGCAAGCGACGTGACACTCTTTATCTCCGTGCCAAACGGAACATCTGCATCTGGACACGTGCCCGCGCGATCGAGTCCCTCTTCGATGAGTTTGTTGAGCGCGTCTCGCCCTGCGCCCCCCGCCGCCGTCTCGATTAGCGCCCCCACGGCTTCCCGGTACCTCGCGACGAGCATAGTCGCGACGCTCCCCACGACACCGTCCAGACCCCGTTCCAAGTCACCGACGGCGTCTCCCCACGGTGTTAGGGTCACCGATCCTATCGATCCGGTGAAATTCACCGAACTCAGCCTCAGCGCTTTAACAGCAGCCGCGGCGCACGCCGGATTTCGCCGCTGCTCGAGCGTGTACCCGGACACCAAGGAGGTGTCCACACCCGCATCGAAACCCGCGTCGAAGCGCGGATTCGTCAGCACGACGCGAACGGCAACAAACTCCGTGAGCGTGAGATCTGAACCGTCCGCTTGAGATCCAGTCACATTCACGGCGAGGCGAACTGTGGCATTGATTGACACTGCGCCGACTCCAAACCTGCCCGAGGCTCCGGTGTTCCCCGTGCTCAGGTAGAGGGTCTGAACCGTGTCCAGTCCCTCCAGGGTGATCTTACCCATCGTCTTCACGTCGACCCGCCCGATTCCCTTCCCTGCATCGAAAGAGTAGCTCAGCAGCGAAGTTATCCGTTCGTCAGATACGTCCCAGCGACCCGGCGCGCCGTCCCCCGTGATTCTGCGGACCAAGGAGTTTGGACCCCACCTTCCAAACTGTCCGGTGGAGGCGTCACCGTCCCCCGCCGCGAACGACGCGACGACAAACTCTGCAATGGATGCGAGTTGAGATTGCCTCCAGTCGTAAAAATTCGGGTCGGGTTCTGGGGCGGGTATTGGCATAGGCGGGATCATGAGGGGCTCAAGCACGGCGTCTCCCGCCTTCATCAACTTGGATAACTGAGAGATGCCCAAGGGCGCCAGTGATTTGCACAACACTCCGGAGAGCTCGCTGCCCAGCGTAGACCTGAGCAAAGGCGCGACGGTCTTGAGCGCCGTCGCTCCCGTGCCCGTGAAAGACACGCCGGTGACCTCGATGTCGGCTTCGCACGCCGCCAGGCTGGCAACGGTGGGGAGGACGGGGAGACGCGAACCGTCCAAGAGGGTAGGACGGTCGCCGGAGGGGCTGAGTGCGAGCGTGAGGTCCGCCGTTGATCCCGACACGACCGCGGAAACGCCCCCTCGCATCGCCCCGAGCGACCCCGACCAGCCCCCCGACCCGCGCGCCTCGTGCGCGGCGCCATCCGAGGAAAACTCGCGCGCCTCCTCCGTCGAGAGGGCGGAGTCTATGGTCCACGTTCCCGAGCACTCGCATCCGACTCCGGCTACGGCAACTTCCACGCTCGCCTCGTTCCTCGCTCCCAGCTCGCTGCTGACCGTCCCGACGGCGAAGCCGGTGCACGTTAGGTCGCTGAGGGTCACGCTCACGAAGGTCGACCGCACGGTCTGCGGAGGGATCTTCACCGCGAGCTTGCGGAGCCACTCTCTGAGCCATTCGTCGGGTGTGGCGCCTGCGGTGGTCTCTCCCAGCACCACCAGGATGAGAACCGAGAGGAGAGCTCGCGCCGCAGAGAGTCTCATGGCCGCGTCCCCTCTGTGCCGCGCGCTACGGATTTTGGACACGTCGGATTTGCTTCATGATCAGTTGGGGCAACAAATTTTCTGCGAGTGCAACTTCACAACGCCTAATACGGGGAGTGTCGCCTTCCACCTTCGTCTCCACGCCCTATTTTACCCCCCGCTTGAATGTATCCACCGTCCCCGCCGGAATCGACCGCCTTCCTCTCTCCCCACGCGCACACCCTGCTATCCTCCGAGCCAGTCACTGGCGGCTCTGCGGCGTTATCTGGCCTCCACGCCATGGCCCTGACGATGTCGACGTGCCCGCCGTCCATCACCGCGATGGGTGCGCCCAACACGGCGGGTGATGAGGCCGGGTCGGTTGATGCGACCACCGGGTAGACACCCACCGCACCCCCTTGCGTCCCCGCCGCGACCATGACCGTGGATCCGCCGCCCGGTTCCTTTCGACTGAAGCACCCGACGAGGTAGTCCACCTGCTGCGACAACCCACCCGCGTGGATACCCGCAGCGAAACTCGAGCGCTGCGCCGCGCCACGCGTGTCCGGTATGTACGCAAGTGTGTTGCCTATTGTATCAGCGTCGTCGCCTGCATTGTAAAACCACGCGTCCTCATTACCCGTGAGCAGCCACAACACGTCATCGTCCTCCGCTCCGCTGACGAAGCCCAACTCGACAATCGCGCAGCCAGTGTGCATGACGGTCAGAAGCCCGTCCTCGTCGTTGATGTCCGCGGGACATCCCCCCACATCGAATGCACAAGCCAAACCATCGACACCTGCGGTGAAGAGCCGGTTGCGACGCCCCGGTTGGAACCTGACCCTCGTCACGTCTTCACTGTGTGAGTCCTCAAACACCTCAAGCCCAGTGCCCACTCTGCGATCCCAGAAGACCACCTGCTCGTTCTGCGCGCCGACAACGAGGTGGTCGTTCCCGCCGCCCAGCGTCGCGGAGGCGAACTCCTTGGCAAACCCCGCGACGAACTTCATAACCTCACGCTGACCTTCCGCTGCCCTGCAATCCCAGAGACGGACGGTCCCGTCGAGCGAGGACGAGCACACCGTGCAGGGCTCGTGGGGGAGAGGGATGGTCACGTCGGTAACTGCGGCGCCGTGGCCGGTCAGCTCGACGAGCGCGGCGATACCCCCGTCCTCCGTGCGCTGATATACTTTCACCGCCTGCGTCGATAACGACGTCGCGAGGTATTTTCCGTCCGAGCTGTCGGTCGAGGCGAGGAGGTGGGGCGAATAGATCGGTGAGCGACTTGGGTGGGAGCGACAGGGGGGCGGCGGGCGACGGTGTTGGGTGAGCTCGCGCGACGTACCTCGATGCGATCGCCATGACGTAACAGGGATCATTCTGGGGTCCGAACGCCGCCACAGTGGTGCTCACCGGTGCCAGATGGTGACATGGCGAGGGGTTCGAGGCCGGCCGGTACATCGAGCGCCGCCTCTGCTTGGTTCTGGTGAGGTCGCTGTGGTTTTTTCGCGCGAGCAAAAGAGGTCACGGAAAAAAAAACGCTTCTGTTCCCCCCGCGCAGACTCGATCACTCTGGAGGTGAGGAAAGGGTCTTGTCGTCGCTCGCCATGCCCTGCGCGAAGGATTTACTCCGAAGGTGGCAGAGGGAGGACGCAGCGGCCCATGATCACTCTTCGGGTGATCTGGATGACGACAACCTGAGGCTTTCCATGTGGGACGATTCGCCCCTGAACCTTTCCTTGGTGGCGGTGAAATGGGGGGTGCGAAAACGCGAGGCGCTCGCGCTACGGCAGGTGAGATTCGCGGGACTTCACGACGTTGAGGACATCATGGGGAGTATCGAGAGCCAATATGAGACGGAGGAGGGAGATAACGACCCCGCGAGCCTCGTCATCGCACTGCGACGCCCACCGCAACGACCCGACGGGTATTTCAAGGGTGCTCCGCTTCGGGCGGTCGTGATCCGAGCTCTGCTCAGTCTCGGCGTCGCGATGGAACACTGTGAGGAAGGGTTTCGAAGCGCGACGAGATGGTGCACGAGCGATCCGGTGTGTACCCTCGCATCCCCGATCCGTGCGCTGGGCAAGGTGGGTGGAAGCACCGCGCGATGCGTCTCCCCGGTCGCCAGGATCACGTGGGGTGTGGCGTCAGCAGCAGCGCGTGCCGTGAGGCTGGCGACCAGAAAGTCGAGGGCGCTGGCGAGGCTTGCAGTCATGCCGCCGAGATCACCGCGAGGGTCACCGGATACGGCAGATAGGGCGAGGGACGCCGCGAGATCGGCGAGGGATGCCGGGTTGGCCATGGCAAGCGCACTTGGGGCAATCAACGCAGCACCAGCGGCGGCGGCGGTGGAGGAGGAGGACGAGTGGGCTAGCGACAAGGAGAACGAGACAAATGCCATGATCATGAGTGCGGTCAAGGCCAAACTGAGCTCTCCGAGGCGACTCGAGCGCATGTTCGCGTCGGATGCTTCGAACAGGGTGTACTCGCCGCAGGCGTGGAATGGTAAAAGGCGAAAGCTGTCAGGCTTGGCCGCTGCCGCGGGTGTGGGCAGTCCGCGGGGTTCGCAGATTCAGGGAATTCGCGCTTGAGCGCGTGGCAACCTATCATACTTGATTGTTAAAACTCACCTTAACACACTCGAGCGAGGCGACTGGCATGTGTAGAATGAATGTATCAATTCAATGGGCAACTCATTAAGGGATCACCATGTCCTTGGTGTCCTCAAACTCCCAAGGGTCAAACTCAGTCTCCAGCACGTTATCAATCCCCTTCTCCGTCCTTTTCGCCAACTCCTCGTTGTACGCTCCGTTCCATTCCCACACGGCCGTGCCGACGTCCAGCTCGAGCTCGTGAAGGTCGGCCTCCGCCGCGAGCTTGAACCACCGCGGCTTCCACTCCCCGCCGTTTGCCTCCCTTTTCCTTCGCTCCGCCCTCTGCTTCTCCTCCAACACGTGCTTCATCTTCTGTGCGGTGGTGTCGTCACCTTTCTCCAGCGCCATGCGATCGGGGCGGAGGCGCGAGTCGGACTTGAGCAGACCCTTGGGCGCATCCTTTGCCGCGTTCATGCGAAGCGTCCAGTTGTCAAACCCATATTTCTCGACAAGCGCACCCTCCTTGGGGTCCGGGTTCTTGGCCCAGAGGATGCGACCGGAGGAACCGTCGGGCTGGGTGGCGGTCATAGACTCGTTCCACTTGCCCTTGAGCTTGAGCTTGCACTCGCCATCTGCGCCGAGCACGTCGCCCGACACTTCCCATCGGCCCGCGCCAAACATGTTACACTCCTTGAACGTCAGCACGGCGCTTGCGCCCGTCTTGAGGTTGTTCACGCGCATCTCGCCGAAGGTATCGATCCACAACCGACCGACCACGAGGTTGTTCACCCTGGATGCAGGCGGCAACAGGTTGTACACGTCCCCGCACTCCTTCAGGTGGATCCTTGTCCTCCCTTTGGGCCAGACGTCGACCCAGTTACCCATGAACTTGGTCCGAACCGCGGAGGTCAGGTCAAACGTCCAGCGCGGGGTCTCGCAGTGGCTCGCTCCGATCGGGGGGTGATGGCACACCTGCTCGGCGACGTAGATCCCATCCACCTCGGGTAGCGCCATCTCCCAGGTCTCGCCAAGAATGGGGTTGAACGGCTTCTTCGTGCGCTCGTTGGATGAGTAGACGGAGACGGCGAGCGCCGCAACGTAGGCAAGCCGCATGAACTCCTCCTCCTCCTCGCACGCCCTGTCGAGTAACTCGCAGTACTGCATGTTCTCCGCCGTCTTCTGGAGCACGCTGATAGGCTCCATGAGGAAGATGGGAATGCTAAACTTGGACATGATATCGGCTCCGACGAGATCCTTGAGCTGCGACCACATGGCCTTGCGACCGCCCGCGTCGGCGTCGTCCTTCTTTGTCACGTTCCCGCTGCCGTCATCCACGGTCTTCAACTCATCAGGATCCTCGATTCCGGTGAGACTGTTGAGAAAGAGGGGAGCGATGGGTTCAGCGCAGGCCTGGGGTCGAGATCGACGGGGAAGAAGCCGCGGTCGGGTTTTCAGGGCTGACGACGAGGCGGTTGGGCTTCCCGTTGCGGCCATGAGGTTCGATCGACGCTCGAGCTCGATCGAAGCGGCGATCGCACGATCGACCCGAGTGCCGACATGAGGCGAGACATAGAGGGGGATCGGGTGAGAGGTTGCGGGCACGGGAAGCGGATCGCCACGCGAACGAGCCGCGCTTGCGACGACCCGAGAAAAAGGGGCACGCACTAGTTCAGTCCCTCGCCCACGGAGGACGCCACGGAGCTCGCGAGGCGGCTGAACCATCCCTGCTCTTTCTCGGCAGGTGCGGGGGTCGACATGTTCGGATATTCCCTCTTATGCGCTCCTCAGTCTCGGCAGACGTGCAAACCCTCCTCGAGGTCTTCAAAAAAAACGAACAGCTGTTCCTATTGGCCCGCCCGACTACGATCGAAGGCGGTCCTCTCGTCTCTCGCGAGCCTTTTCCCCTTTTTTCTTGACTTTTTCTGCTCGGCGAGCAGTCTGAAAAAAATGATGGATTATCCTGCGTGGCACTCGCGGTCGGAAGGGTTTGTGTTTCGGGATTATGACGGTTCGCGGCTCTCACCGCTCGCAGTGTGGATACGCGGGAAAAAGATTGTGTTGTTCCGCAGGACTGAGAAAGATCAACCCTCGCGGATCTCGACGGAGGTCACGTATGAGACGCGCGCGTCACAAGGCGACCATCCTCTCGATCGCCCCGCAGAGTTATTCTCCGCGCCGCCACTAACGCGGTTGTCGCCGATCTTTCGAGGCTCAACCCGCCCATTCGTCGCGAAACCACCCCGACGGAAGCCACCGCTCGCCAGATGTTCTTTTCCTGCAGCACGAGCAAACATCTGGTTTCGTCGGCCGGGCTGTTGAGAAGGTCCCCCGGTCCACGCCGCAAGATCCCCGCCGTCACTGCCCCCGCGCTCCCGAACCGCTCGCGTATGGTGGCGGCGCGCGTGTCCACCTCGCGCGTTCCCGCGGATCCCGCGGGGCGGGACGACGCGTTGGACCCCTCAAACACCATCATATACCGATTCGACAACGACGGCAACCCCGTTGAGGGCACCCTGAAGAGTGACGTCATGGGGGCCTCGGGCGATGCTTCCGACGCCATCAGCGCGTCCACTGCGCTCGTCGACATCGTCGCGGAAGTGTACGATCACGTCGATGAGGACGGATCCGAGACCGCGGTCGAGGTAATCCGCAGTGCCGACGGCGACATCATGTTCAGGTTTGTGGGAAAGGATGCGGAGGACTTTCAGGCGAGGGCGACGGCAAATGTGAAGAAGGAGCAGACGCCCGCCGAACGCGCTGAGATGCTGCTGGACGAGGCACAGGAACTCATCGAACAGGCCCGTGCTCTTCAGAACGGCGAGGACGAGCTCGCCGCCGCGACCGAGAAGGCCAAGCTGGCTGCTGCGGCTGCCGCAAAGGAGCTCGCGCCCAAGGAGAGTGTCGTCGAGCCCGCATCGGACGGCACGGTGATCATGAGGCGCGAACGAAAGGCGCCCGAAGGCGGCGATGCACTCGGAGAGGGATTTGAACACGTGTCCAAGATGGGCATACAGTCAATCGTGGATGGCATCGAGAACATGTTCGATAACTTCCGCCGAGCTGTGTCCCCGGAGAAGCAGCCGAGGCTGCCCAAGACACCGGAGGGCACGCCGTGGGTTGACCACGAGAAGGTCCCAACGGCTGGTGTCGACGTCGCGTTCGATTCCTTCGGGACCGACAACGTTTCGTCATCCAGTGACTACATGTCCGTCGAAAACGCGGATTCAGAGGAGGCCCGCGAGGCGGAAGAGATTGAGGAGGAGCATGCTCAATGGGCAGAGACGGCTGCGCAAGTGAGATCCTCCGGCGATGTGACTGAGGTTGAGTCTGAGCCCGAGGAGGACGAGGAAGCGAAACTCGCCGAGGCGATCGAGAGATACTCAAGTATGGGATCGGTCGTCGCTGGCGCCTGGAGGCCCAAGCCCATCGACGTGACGATCGGTGGGAAGGTTTACGTGGCCTATATTTCGCCAAACAGCTTGCGCCAGCTCCCCGGGGGGAAGATGGCGGTGGTCGAGGACGATGCAGAGAAGCCCGGAGACACCACAACCATCATCATGTGCGATCCCCAGGATGACGGGACGAACATTTTCATGTTTGGGCTCACGCGGACGGTGCTGGATGATGGAAGTATCTTGTACAGATTCCCCTCCGGCGAAGCTCTCGGCCAGAGTCGCCGCTAAAGCTCACTAACTTACTGATTGCCGCGCAAAACCGAACGCCGGGAGTCCGCCGCACCAACTAACTACCTAGCGCGCTGTTATAAAATCCAGGCTACGCATGCCATCGGTAGGTCACGAGAGCAATGGCGCCAGAGACATCTCAGTCGCGATGCGCAGCCGCAGTCTTGCGGACTCCACCAACCCCCTCGCACGCTCCGCTGACTCTGCATCCGAGAAGGCTAAAGTCCAGTGCCCATCCTGCAGCTTCCGCCTCTGAGAAGCGGTCATTCTACCCCCTCCAATGACCGGGCTAATCTGCCCGAAAGAACTCTTCGCGAGCGCCGAGAGCTGGCTCCAAGGGCTTCGCACTCGCATGTGAAGCCACTTTGCATGCTTAGAGTCTATCTCTGCGACGCAGCCTGCTATCGGAGCAACTGCCCGTACCCTCCCACCCTCAGAGACCAGTACCGCACTGGCACTCGCACACGAGCCATATACCCTGGATATTACCTCGATTCGCACGTGCAACTCGCGGCCTGGCTCGAATGCGACGCGGCACGCGACGGAACGATCTGTGTCCTTGCTTTCGACCACAAATTCACCCTCCTTGACCTCCAGCTCTGCCGTGGACCCTGCTGCGACGGGCTCGTACCTCGTATCGGAATCTACCGTGTCAGTCATCGCGTCGATAATAAGGCTCGGATCACCCAGAGGCGGCGCGTCGAGGGGCAACGCAGCACCAAAAAACTCAGGTCTCAGCAACGCTGCAAACATGAGTTCTCGCAATTGAGCAACCAGCGCTGCGCCTGCGCCAGGGCTGCTGTCGCTCGGCGAGGGAGGATTCAACGTATCCTGATCATCTTGAGCGCGCGCAGCAATCAGAATAGATATTACTGCATCGTCTTGTGTCGACGGTTGCTCGACGGCGCGTCTCGCAGACGCCCACTCTTGTGTGAACAGACAAGATGCTGAGTCAAACCATGGGCCGTCCATCGCACCGTGAACAAAGACCCTTGCTGCATCCACCATCATCTTGTCCAGCGCGGACTTTCGCTCGTTCCCGAGCGACTCTCGCGTCGCGAGCCGCCGCAATATCCACGTTGCACACTGTTTCGCTGCGAGTGGCGCCTGTGTTTCGGTGATAAACTTGATCAGTGCGGCTATCCACTCATCTGCAAACTCGCTTTTCTCATCCTCGCCCCAGTCGCCACCCATTGCCTCTTTCCTCTGCACTGGGAGTAACCCACCCTCCTCTGCAGCCTCATCGCTGACGTGGCAAGATTTTGCGATCGAGTACAGAGCGAAGACTGCGGCGGAAGCGACGTCAAGTCGCGGAGACTTGAGCGATGCGACGAATGCATCGCGACTCGACACGCCCTCTCTGGAGGTTTTTTTTGTCAGCGCCTCGCAGAGACGATTGGCAAGCGTTGTGCGTGTGCAAGCTTGCATCAGCCTTGAAAGCGCGAAAAGTGCTGCCGTCATCGAAGATGTAGCATCACCTCCTTGTTTCAACGAGCCAAGGGCGGTGGGCTCGACAAATTTACTCCAGAGT
>MDTE01149143.1_pt1 | contig 14945 bp, 8 predicted proteins | sample 811231 | NCBI WGS metagenome assembly MDTE01 (sample SAMN05326651, study PRJNA326480) | marine metagenome | isolation source: seawater | place: Indian Ocean: Red Sea | collected 2010 | reverse complement strand
CCAAAATTGGCGGCTTCCTGGACCACCCAAAGCTGGTGGCCCTTGGTGAGATTCGCTTGGACTTCTTTTACGACAATTCACCTCGAGATGAGCAATCTACTGTTTTTAAAGAGCTTTTAGCCATGTCTCGGGATACGAATGTGCCCGCCATGTTTCATATCCGGGATGCCCACCCAGAAAGCCTGGCCATTATTGACGAGGTCGGTTTGCCGGAGCGAGGCGCCGTGGTGCACTGTTTTACCGCCGGGCCAGCGGAGGCCCAGGAGTATTTAAAACGTGGGGTGTATTTGTCGATCCCGGGGGTGGTAACCTTTAAAAAAGCTGAAGAATTACGGCAAGCGGTGGCGGAAATCCCCTTAGAGCGGATGTTGATTGAGACCGATTGTCCTTATTTGGCACCGGTGCCTTATCGAGGCAAGCGCAATGAGCCAGCCTATGTGGTTAAAACCGCTGAAAAAATAGCTGAAATCAAGAACTTAGCTTTAGAAGAGGTTGCCCAGGCGACGACCCTAAATGCCTCGACCTTCTACCAGCTTAATGGGCCGTAAAACCCCTTGAATACCCGTATTTTTCCATTTTTGATCGATTGACAAGCATGGCTTGGCGTTATAGCTAAGCGCCGTTGGGTGGGTGGAGTCCAGGGCGCTGGGTTCCAAGGTTGGGGAAATCGCTGGCTTAAACAAGTGGGCTTTTGTAAAGCCCATTTTTTTTATCTACAGGATGACTATGAGCACTGCCTTAGAAAAACAAATTGAAGAGCTATTACGGCCACTTATTGAGGCTGAGGGCTACGATTTGATTTTGGCGGAATATTTATCCGGATCGAAGATTTTACGTCTCTTTGTCGATAAAGAGGGTGGAATTTCTCTGGATGATTGCACCACCGTTTCCCATTTGGTGGGGGATGTTTTGGATGCGGATGGGATGATGCAGGGAGTTGATGGCTCCTACAAATTAGAAGTGTCATCACCGGGCTTGGATCGACCTTTGGTTCGGCCGAAAGATTTTATTCGTTTTGTTGGTTCGGAGGCGAAGGTTACCACAGCGGTTGCTGTTGAGGGACGCCGTCGATTCTTAGGTGAGCTTAAGAAAGCCGATGAACTTGGAATTTGTATTGTAGTGGATGGTCAGTCGTTGCCTATCAACTACGAAAATATTGAGAAAGCGCGTTTGGTGCCGAATTTTTAAGGCATTTTAAAACGCTAATCATGTGTTTGTGAGGAAATAAAATGGAACCCAATTTGAGTATCGTTCTTGATCAAGTTAGTCGTGATAAAGGCATCGACCGCAAGATTTTGGTGTCAGCTTTGGAAGAAGCGATTTTAGCTTCGGCGAAAAAAGCCTTTGGCATGGATCGTAACCTTGTTGCCGAATTCAACGAAGAAAAGGGTGCGGTTGATTTGAGTCAAACCATCACGGTTGTAGAAGAATTAACTGATGCGGCCAATGAATTCACTGTTGCCCAGTGTGAGGAACTCGAGATTGAGGTTGAAGAAGGCGACGAAATGGTCTTCCCAATTTATTACCTGGAAGAAGACGCGCAGGCCGCCCAGGAGCAGGATGAAGAGTATGGTGATATTTTACGCCTGAAAACTTACCGCCGCTCTTTTGGTCGTATTGCCGCCCAGACCGCCAAGCAGGTTATTATGCAGCGTATTCGTGATGCGGAGCGTGGCATTGTTTACGGTGAGTATAAGGATCGCAAAGGTGAGATGGTCACTGGTATTGTCCGTCGCTTCGAGCGCGGCAATTTGATTGTGGATTTGGGCCGAGCGGAAGCCATTTTGCCTGCTCGTGAGCAAGCTCCCCGTGAGTCCTATCGCGCCGGCGACCGGGTTTCAGCTTTTGTTAAAGAAGTTCAGGAAATCGCCCGCGGGCCACAAATTGTTCTGTCTCGTACATGTCCAGAAATTCTCATCAAGCTTTTCGAAGCTGAGGTTCCAGAGATTCATGAAGGCATTGTTCGCATTGAAAGTGCGGCCAGAGAGCCAGGTGCTCGTGCTAAAATAGCAGTGGCCTCTTCCGATCGGGATGTGGATCCAGTTGGTGCTTGTGTTGGGATGAAGGGCTCGCGTGTGCAGGCTGTCGTTCAGGAGCTGCGTGGTGAGAAGATTGATATTGTTCCTTGGTCACCCGATCCGGCAACTTTTGTTTGTAATGCATTGCAGCCAGCAGAGGTAACCCGTGTTCTTATCGACGAAGCCAATGGGCGTATGGAAATTATCGTACCAGACGATCAGCTGTCTTTGGCGATTGGACGAAAAGGTCAAAACGTGCGTTTGGCTTCGGAAGTCACCGGGTGGAAACTTGATATCTATTCCGAATCACGAATTAACGAAATTAAAGACCGTGCCTGGGTAAGCTTGGGCAAAGTTGAAGGCTGTAATGAGTTCATGATTCAGACTCTTTATAATCATGGTATTCGATCTGCCGCAGATTTAGCTGATGCTGAAAGAGATTTTATTGCTCAGTTTCCAGGCCTGATTGAAGAAGGCTTGGATGATATGTTGGCCAGTGCGCGTGTTGTAGCTAAGGAAGAGCGTGAGTCAGAAGCAGCAGCTGAAATCGAAGCGCAGCGAGCGGTGCGGGCAGCGAATGCGGCGAAACGTTTGCAGGGTATCTTAGGTTTAAGCGAAGATGAGCGAATTCGCAAAATTCGCGGACTTGGGGAAACAAGTTTCAAAGCTTTGGCCGAAGGGGGCTATGCAACTTTGGAAGCCATCGCGGAAGCGAACATTGAAAAGATGGCAGAAGAGACAACCTTACTTGATAGAAAAGCAAAGCAACTGATTTACGGTGCGAAGACGGTTCTCAAGGAAGAAGTTGAAATTCGTGAATTGGCGGAGCAGTACGAAATTGAAATCGTTGATGGCGTCGCCAAACTTCCTTTTGATGAAGAAGCAGAGGCAGCAGCAGAAGCGGAAGAGGCACTTGCTTCCCAGGAAACTGAAGAAGGCGCGGAAGCGGCCGCAGGCGAATCTGCAGAGGAAGCAGCAGAAAGTGCAGAGGAACCAGCAGAAGCTGAAGAGGTCGTTGCGGCAGTTGCGGATACGGATGAGGGAGAAGCCAAAAGTGAGGGCGCGGAGGCTTAAGCATAAAGGCTTAGGTTTAAGAGCGAGTTGATTTTGATGATGCAAGAGCAACACATAGAGGAGCATTCAAGTGCGACTCAGACAAAAACTTCAGAGCGAAGTTGTGTGGTTTGCCGCGAAAAGGGTAAGGCTAGCGAGCTTCTTGGCTTAAAGGTTTTAAATAAGATCCTTGTCGTCGATGAAAAGGTCGGTGGCCGTGGTGCTTATGTGCATTTGACAGAAACTTGCCTTGCGGGATTGAGTGCGGCTCTGGTGGAGAAAGCTTTGCGCACCGAGATCAGCATGCAGGACCCAAAGGCTTGGCTCTCAGGTTTACGACTCTTGGCGAAAAAACGCATCTTTGAATGTATGGGGTTGGCACGACGTGCAGGTAGCCTGGAAATTGGTCTGGAACAGATTCAAAGATTACGCAGCAAATCAAAACCAGGTGCCTTACTTATTTTTCGCGCAGAGGATTTAGCAGAGGGTTCGGTAAAAAAATGTGGAAATGACGTTCATGTTTTTTGTTCCGGGCAAGATCTGGGAAAGGCTGTGGGGCGAGAGTGGGCAGGTGTTGTGGGGTTTGGCAATGTAAGGCATCGCAAGCGGGCGTATTATTGGTGGAATTTATGGCAACAATTAAGTTTCGTTGCGTGAGGTAAAACATGGGAAAAGTAAGAGTACACGAACTGGCAAAGAAGCTGGGTTTAACCAACAGTGATGTAATCAGCAAGTTGCAGGCGGCAGGTTTGTCCGTCAAGACCCATTCAAGTTCGGTCCATGAAGATGAAGCCATGACCATTCTGGGCAAGGAAGGCATCAGCGCGCCAAGTGAAAAGCCAAAGCCCAAGCGCAAAGGCATGATGATTGTCCGCAAGAAGGATAAGGACAAAGAAGAGGTGGCTGCCGTCGCCGCAGAGGAGGCGACTCCCGCCGAAGACACCGCTGGTGAAGAGGCGATAACCGCCAGTGCGGAGGAGGCTCAGGAGTCCGGGGCTCTTGCGCAAAGCGATGAAGTGGCACCTGTGCAGGAAGAAAGTGTGGAAGCGGCGTCAGCGGAAGAATCAACTGAAGGCGGTGAAGAAGTCAGCGCGGAGACAGCGGGGGAAGCACCTGCGGAGGAAGCAACCGGTCCTGAGGGCGATGCAAAAGCTGAAGAGACGAAGCAGGAAGCCAAGAAAAACACATCTCCCGTATTGCGGATGATCGATGTGGATAAGCTTAAAGCGCGTACGACAAACCATCGCTTAAGTGGTGGTGGACAGCGTCCAGATAAAAAGCCAGAGCGCGGTGGCCGACAGCCTAAATTTGGTGCGGTTCAGGAGCTACAGGTTGTTCAGGACCCCTTTGGTCGTGGTCGCGAAATGATTGACGTAGGGCGTGACAGGCGTGGCAAGCCTAAGCCGGCGGCAGGGCAGAGAAAAGTGCGCACCCCTGGCAAACGGGAAGTTGGTCCTGTTCGTGAGCGGGTCATGTATCCAACCCGTTTGCGTAAGAAAAAAAGTGCGAAGGGGGCTGCCGTAGAAAAAGTAAGCACGGCGGATGAGAGAAAAGCATCAAAGCGCGTAATCAAGATGAAGGAAACGATTACGGTTGCGGATCTTGCTCATCAGCTTGGACTCAAGGGAGCCGAAGTTGTTGGACAGCTCATGGATATGGGAACGATGGCGACCATTAATCAGGCTATTGATTATGATACGGCCTCACTCGTTGCTGAGCAGCATCAGTTTAGAATTGAGTCGGTGGCTTTTAATGAGGATGCAATTATTGAGGCTGTACCACAAGAAGAAGTGGATGAAAGCAAACTCAAACCCCGACCACCGGTTGTAACGGTTATGGGACATGTTGACCACGGTAAGACATCTATTTTGGATGCGATTCGTCGTACCAAAGTGGCGGATGGCGAAGCGGGTGGGATTACTCAGCATATTGGTGCTTATACGGTTTCGTTGGAGCAAGGAGAAATTACCTTCCTTGATACTCCAGGCCACGCAGCCTTTACTTCGATGCGTGCGAGGGGAGCAGGGATAACGGATCTTGTTGTCGTTGTTGTCGCCGCAGATGATGGCTTGATGCCGCAAACGGAAGAAGCAATCAAGCATGCGCAGGCAGCTGAGGTTCCAATTATTGTTGCACTTAATAAAATTGACAAAGAAGAGGCGGAGCCAGATCGTGTTATTCAAGAGCTGACTCAGTTCAATCTGCTGCCGGAAGACTGGGGTGGTGATACGCTCTATGTGAAGACATCTGCGACGGAAGGCACCGGAATACAGGAACTGCTTGAGTCAATCTTGCTGCAGTCAGAAGTACTTGAGCTAAAAGCGGATCCGGATCGTGCTGCGCAGGGTGTGGTTGTTGAAGCAAAACTTGATAAGGGACGAGGGGCTGTTGCCACGGTTCTGGTTCAAGAAGGCACTTTGAATCGCGGCGACGCGGTCGTTGTTGGTGAGTTTTACGGTAAAGTGCGGGCAATGACTGACGAAAATGCGAAGCAATTAAAAACTGCTGGGCCATCCTATGCTTGCGAGATTATCGGTCTCAATGGTGTGCCGGACGCCGGTGATAGTCTCAACTCTGTGAAAAATTCAGATGCGGCGCGTACGGTTGCCACACATCGTGAAGAACAACGCAAAGCCAAAGCCATGGAAGCGAATAAAGCGATGTCTTTGGATGACCTTATGGCCCGCATGGACAGCGCCAATGTTCGTGAGTTGAATGTGGTGCTTAAGGCGGATGTGCAAGGGTCCGTAGAAGCGGTGACCCAGGCTTTCTTGAAGCTCTCGGACGACGAGGTCAAAGTGAATATCATTTATGGTGGTGTTGGCGCGATCAAGGAGTCGGACATCATGTTGGCGGCAGCCTCGGAAGGTATTGTTATTGGCTTTTCCGTGCGTCCAGACGCCAAAGCGAAACAAATCGCTGAGCGTGAGGGTGTAGATATTCGTATGTACAATATCATCTACGAAGCCATCGACGAGATTAAGAAAGCCATGGAAGGCCTGCTTGATCCGGATCTGGTGGAGAAAACCATTGGTCGGGCAGAGGTTCGGGAACTTTTCCGCATTTCCAAGGTTGGCACCATCGCTGGATGTCGCGTTTTGGATGGCAAGGCACAACGGGCAGCCAAGATTCGTGTGGTTCGCGATTCTGTTCCGGTTTATGAAGGCCGACCGAGTTCTTTAAAGCATTTCAAGAACGATGTGCGTGAAGTCGATTCAGGTGCGGAATGTGGTATTGGGGTTGAAGGCTTTAATGATTTAAAGATGGGCGATGTGTTGGAGTTTTTCATGATTGAAGAAATCGAACGTAAGCTTGGAACCCCTAAAACTCCTCCTAAGAGTGCAAGTGCTGCGGAGTCGCCGAGCTTATAACATCGATGTTTGTGGGGATATTAAAGCTCCGGTTTATGCTCTACGATATCCATTCTCTTAAAGAGAAACGCTCGCTTAGCCAAAGTTTTATGCGGCGCATTCAGAATAAGTTTAAAGTCTCTCTGGCGGAGGTGGATCACCTTGAAAGCCTTGATGAACTTGTCCTTGGTTTTTCCTTAATTGGCAATGAGCAGCGGATTCTCTCTGCTCAAATGGCTAAAATAGAAAACTTTGCGGAGGAGTTAGGGTTGGCGCAGCTTTGTGAAGCCCCTCGCGTGATTGAAAGCTATTCCAGCCTGGGAGAAAAGATGTCATAACCTTATCGAGGTTAGAGCTAGAGCGATGTCGAAGACAAAAGTACAGAAGCGAATCGAAGAGCTGGGTGCGGAACTCAGAGAGCACGGTTATCGATACTATGTTGAAGATCACCCAACGGTTACGGATGCGGAATACGATCGACTTTTTCGTGAGCTGGAAGCGTTGGAAAAAGAACATCCGGAATTTGTTTTGGCGGACTCGCCGACCCAGCGTGTTGGCGGTACTCCGAAAGAGGGATTTGTTGCGGTTGAGCACCGTTTTCCTATGCTTTCTTTGAGCAATGTTTTTGATGCGGAGGAATTGCGGGATTTTGATGGCCGAATTAAGCGTCACTTGGGGATCGATGCGGATGAAGATGTAGAATATGTGGCGGAGCCGAAAGTCGACGGTTTGGGTATCGAGTTGGTCTATGAAGATGGAATTCTCATCAAGGCCATCACTCGGGGAGACGGGCTAAAAGGGGAAGATGTTAGCGCCAATGTGAAAACCATAGGTTCGATTCCTCTTAAGTTACGTCAGATGGTTCCAGGCATTTTGGAAGTGCGCGGCGAGATTTATATCCCAAAGAAAAGTTTTAGTGATGAGAATGCGCGCAGAGAAAGTGCAGGAGAAAAAACCTTCATGAATCCGCGGAATGCGGCGGCCGGTTCTCTAAGACAGCTGGACCCGAAGAAGAGCGCGCAAATGCCGCTTCATGCATTCCTCTACGCACTCTCTTCAACTTCTGAGCATCCGGATGTTCCCCCTGATCATGCGGCGATGACCGACTGGCTGAGAGATTTAGGATTCGCGACCCTTAACTATAGGCGATGTAAGAATATTGCAGCAGCGGAAGCGGCCTATCAGGAGCTTAAAGAGAGTAGAGAGTCTATCGCCTACGATATTGATGGGGTGGTGATAAAGGTCAATGATCATCGCTTGCAGGAAGACCTGGGACTTATCGCCAGAGCGCCGCGTTGGGCGATGGCCTACAAATTACCGGCGCAACAGGAAACAACAACTATTGTGGATATTGATGTGCAGGTGGGGCGCACTGGAGCAATAACGCCCGTGGCCCATTTGGCGCCAGTCAATATTGCGGGCGTGGTGGTGCAGCGGGCCACTTTACATAATCAGGACGAGATTGAGCGTAAGGATGTGCGGGTTGGCGATACGGTGGTGGTGCAACGGGCCGGTGATGTGATCCCTGAAGTGGTGCAGGTGGTGCTGGAAAAACGACCGGCGAAAGCCAAAGCTTTTGTCTTTCCGACAACGTGCCCGAGCTGTTCGGGGGGATTGCATCGTCCAGAAGGCGAGGCTGTTGCACGATGTGATAACTATGCATGTCCGGCGAAGGTTCAGGCGGGCATTGAGCATTTTGTTTCCCGCAAGGCGATGGATATTGATGGGCTCGGGGGCAAGATTATTGAGCAGGTAATCGAGGCTGGGCTGGTCCAAAATGTTGCGGACCTCTATGCTTTACGCGCAGAAGATTTGCTCGCCTTAGAAGGATTTAAAGCCAAGAAAACCCAGAACCTTTTGGCTGGGCTGGTGGCCTCAAAGCAGCAGCCTTTGCATCGTTTTCTTTTTGCCTTGGGGATTCGACATGTTGGTGAAGATGCGGCCAAAATACTGGCATCTAAAGTTGGCGGGATTGCGCAGCTCAAAGCAGCAAGCCTGGACGAGTTGGAGGCAATTCACGGCATTGGTGAAAAGGTAGCCGCATCGGTTGTGGAGTTCTTTGCGGATGAACGTAACCTTAAGCTTCTCGATACGCTCTTGGAGCGGGGTGTGGAGCCAAAGCAAGAAGAGCGTCAATCGGTAAGTTCTGTTTTGGAGGGGCTTAAAATTGTTGTGACAGGTAGTTTAAGTCATCTCAAGCGGGATGAAGTTAAGAGTGTCATTGAGTCCCATGGTGGCCATGCGGCCAGCAGTGTGTCAGGGAAAACGGATTTTCTGGTGGCGGGAGAAAAGGCCGGTTCAAAGCTCGAGAAAGCCAAGGCCTTGGGCGTAGCTGTTTTGAGTGAGGATGAGTTTCTGGAAAAGATAGGATTTAAGCCATGAATGAGAATATGCGTCGTATGAATCTGCTGGTTCGAGGAATCGTGCAGGGGGTTTTTTACCGGGCGTCCACCTTGGAGATGTCACAACGACTTGGCCTCAAAGGTTGGGTTTGTAATTTGCCTGACGGGGGTGTTGAGATTGAGGCTGAAGGTCCTCAGGAATCGCTCGAACAACTTATCGACTGGTGTAAGGACGGTCCGCCGGCAGCGGATGTGGAAAGCGTTGATGTGCGCTGGCTGGATTACACTAACGAGTTCGAAACCTTCAAGATCGTCCGTTAGCGGTTTAAGGCGTAGAGATGGCGCTGCAGCCTGTCCGCAGCGATCACCAATCCAGGAAGTGCGTCTCTTTGACCACTTATTGATCTAAATTCCTGCTGTATATCACGTAGCCATTTACGTATGCTTTGCTCATCAAGTGTCGCGCCATCACTTTCTTTGATAAAGTTCTCCGCCAAAGTAACAACCTGTCGGCGAATGAGGTCCTTAATAGCGAAGCGAGCCGGTTTGTCCGTTGAATTGTGGGTTTCCGTATTCAGGTAAAGAGCCCCATTGAGATCGATGGCCTTGCCTATGGCGGAGATAAGTTTGATTGCATCCGTGTCTTTGACTTTAACTTTTTGCTGCAGCGAGCAGCAGTCAAGAATTAAATGGGTGGAAAGAATAGGTGTGAGCAAGTCATCAAATTCTTCACTCACGCCTTTTTTGCGTAAGGGTTTGAAGTGCCCTGTGAGGAGCTTATTGAGATCTTTAGGGAGTTTAGCCCTAAGGCCCTTAGCACATTTATGAAAGTTTTTGATGAATACATCAATTTCCTTTGGTGGAACCCGGCGCAGGATCCAGTGGGTGATGTCCTCGAGAGCATCACCTAGTTCGAGGCGCAAAGCGTATTCACTGCGGGCATTGAGCATTTCTTTCTTTTTATCGATTTTAGATTTGATGCCGCTGAGATCTAAAAACTTTTGTGCCAAAAAGAAGGCATCAATAATATCGTGAGTGCTTCTACCGGTGAGGATGGAGGCTTCGCTTAGAAAACATGAACCCGTATCAGCCATGATATGATTTGTTAGAACGGCATTTGCAATTTCATCCCGCAGGGGATGGGCAAGGAGGTCATCTCGAAAACCCTCGCTGATGGCTTTGGGGAAGTAGGCCATATATTCGTCTGCAATTTTCTCGAAGTCAGGAGCTTGTCCGACACTTAGTTCTTGCCGCATAAACATTTTAGCATTTGATATAATGGCTGCCAGCTCAGGTCGGTATAAGCCCAATCCTTTTTCTGCACGCTCATTAACAACACGCTCCCCAGGCAAGTAATAGTCTCGTCGTTTAAAGGGGACCTGGTCACAAAGGAACTCAATCGTGCGCTGAAAGCGGGGCATATCCTGTTGTGACCGAATTGCATCAAGACTTATGATACGACTTTGTACCCAGTTGTTGGAGAGCACCTGCGCATTAACTTCTTCTCTAATTTTTTCGAGCCATCCATCTCTCTCTTCAATGGACATTTCTTTGCGCGAGAGGGCCAGTTCGAAAAGAATCTTTAAGTTGACTTCATGGTCAGAGAGGTCAACCCCGGCGGAGTTATCGATATAATCTGTATTAAGCTTTATACCCTGGGCAGCCAATTCGATTCTCCCTGCCGGGCTGATGCCAAGATTGCCTCCTTCACCGATAACTTTAGCGAGCACTTTATTGGCATCAACACGAACCTGATCGTTGGCCGGATCGCCAATATCATGATTGTTTTCCGCGCTTGATTTAATATAAGTGCCAATACCCCCGTTCCAAAGAAGATCGGCTTGGGCGGTCAATACTTTTTTGATCAGTTCAGGGCCACTTAAGCTTTTGGCTTGTATGCGAAGCATGTTTTGCATTTCCGGCGAAAGCTCAATCGCCTTAGCTGACCGTGGAAAAATGCCTCCACCTTTTGAAATGAGTTCTTTAGGGTAATCCTCCCAAGTAGAACGTCCTTGTTTGAAGAGCTTTAAGCGGGCAGAAAAACTTTTTTTCGGATCCGGATCCGGATCAATGAAAACATGGCGATGGTCAAAAGCCGCAACCAATTGCATTGATTTCGACCGCAGCATTCCGTTGCCAAAAACATCGCCACTCATATCGCCAATGCCGATGACACGTATGCAATCTTTTTCCGGGTCGACCCCGCGCTCATAAAAGTGACGCTTGACGCATTCCCAAGCGCCTCGGGCGGTGATGGCCTCTTTTTTGTGGTCGTAGCCTTGCGAACCACCGGAAGCGAAGGCGTCGTTTAGCCAAAAGTCACTTTGTTGCGCGACCTGATTAGCGGTGTCTGAAAGGTGTGCCGTTCCTTTGTCTGCAGCAACGACAAGGTAGGAGTCGTCTCCATCGTGACATAGAACCCGCTTTGGCTTTTGAATCTTGCCATCGATCAGATTGTCGGTGATATCAAGTAATCCTCGAATAAAGATTTTGTAAAGTTCGTCTGCGGCGGCTCTGCGCTCATCTAGATCTTGCGGTGGGTTCAATAGGACGAATGCACCCTTGGCGCCTTTAGGAACAATCAGCACATTCTTAAGGTTCTGTGTTGCCATGAGTCCCAGAACTTCGGTTCTAAAATCTAAGTTTCTATCGGACCAGCGAATCCCGCCGCGCGCAAGCTGCCCGCCTCGTAGGTGTAGGCCAACGACTTTGGGATGATGTACCAATATCTCACGATAAGGATAGGGCTCTGGCATGGTTGGAATGGATTTTGGATCAAATTTGAGAGCCAGGTGAAAATCTCTTAAGGGGTCCCGTTGATAAAAATTTGTCCTCAATGTGGCTCGTATCATTTGAAAAAAGACCTGGAGTATCTGATCTGTTGTGAGATCGGTAACTCCACCGAGTAGTTCTGAAATATGTCGCGTTGCATTGGTGATGGCGGTCTCCCGGGCCTTATCTACACCTTCAGGAGAGAGACCTTCAAAATCCGGATCAAACTGGCTGCGAAAGAGTTCGGTCATTGAGCGCACTGTGTTTGGGTGTGCTAAAAGTGCGTTTTCGTAGGTTTGTCGGTTGTAGGGCAAACCCAATTGTCGGGCGTAGCGCTCGTAAGCACGAATAAGAACAACATAGGTCCAGGGAATATCCGCAGCCAGTAAAAGCTTGTTTAAGGGGTCGTTGGTCATGGCACCTAAGAGCAGAGCCTGGATTGCGGCGCGTAATCGGTTACGACGCGAGAGAAGATTAATTGGTGGGGTTGTGGCAGGACGAACTCTAAAGGTGGCAATAAAGTATTCCTTACGACCAGGAACCTCAACGTTGGCAGGAAATTGCTCAATAGCAATAAGTCCTAAATTATCGAGAATCGGTAGAATGTTGGAAAGCAGAATCCGCTCACGGCTGAAGAGACGAATACGAGCAATTTCAGTTTCCGCATCGATTGCTTCCCGATAAATATCACAGTCAATATTATTGTTCTTGTCCAGGTTTTCCAGAATAGAAATGTCGTTAACGGTACGGGTAACAGAAGTTTGTTCCTGGTATTGTCTGGAAAAAGCATTCTTATACAGAGCAAAAAGCTCCTTTGCTTTTTTGAGCGGGTGTCGCTCAGAAAGTTCGGTTTCAAGGCGCTCCGACCACGGACTGGCGAGCAAATCGATTTTTTCTTTGAGTTCTTGTTCTTCCTTTTCCGGAAGTGAAGGTGCATTCGTTACAAAAAAATGTAAACCAACAAAGTCCTTATCCCCGGCATAGACTCCTTCAGTAAAAGAACTTTGCGGAAATTTTGTACTTAAGAGAGATAGAACTTCGGCCCGCAGATCTTCACTGTAGTTTGGCCTTGGTAGAGCAACGAAGAGAAAGGTGAAGCCTTGCTCTGGATTATAGCGGAGATCAACTTGGGTGCGCTTTTGACTTCCGACGTTGAGGATCTGCTCAATCAATGCGGCAATATGGTCGACACTTAAAGAGAAGAGAAAATCCAAGGGCAGAGAGTTAAACGCGTTACGGATAGTGCGATAGTGATGGGACCCTTTCGTGGCTTGCAGCTTTTCGTATAGGCGGTTGGATATGTTATCGAGAAAAGGAACACCTGTAGGGGCTTCGGCCAGTGCTTGAAAACTAAAGAGTCCTTCGATTAAGAGTGCACCATCGGGCTTATTTTCGGCATCGAGCGTTCGAATATATACATGATCAGTGTGTCCCGAGCGGTATATCCATGATTCGGTTTGACTTTTGCGGATATGGATATTCGTTTCATCGCTCTGCATCCAGCTCTCTGCACTATTTTGATCGAATTCTATAGAGGGTCCACCCTTGGTCCGTCCAATACCCAGGCTTATTTGACCATTGCTCTGCACTTTCTTTTGGGCAAGAGATTGCATGCCCAGGACGACAAAGCGTTCGTTAAGCATCCAGCGCAAGAGACGGGCGTTACCGGCAAAGTTAGCGGCATTCGCGTCACCCTGGTTAGCAGCTTGCTCGTAATTGTGGGCTATTTGTTCAAGGCATTCTTGCATTTGTGGAAAGTCTTGAACGGCACTTTGAGCGGCGTTTAGGCGCGATTTAATCGAGCTGGTAATAAGTTCATGTCGCTTGCCAAGTTCTGCGTTTTCTATTGTTTGCCAGTAGATTGTTTCTTTAGGGCTATTATTAAGACCAATTTGCGTGATTGTACTTTTTGCATCCCGCTCAATAGGTACAACGGTGCTGATATGCCGGCCGCCGGTTATTTTGAGCTTCTCTAAGGCTAAGCGAATTGTCGACGTGATAAATGGTTGTGTTGGCATACAGACGAGCAGGGTGGCTCGTTTGTTAGGCAGATCTGCATCGGGAAGGATTTTTACCAGAATTTCCTGACGTTCTCTTTTCAGCGTGCTGGTAAGTATATCGGAAATTGTTTCAAGAAGATCAGGGACCGGGTGCTGTGCAATGTAGCGTGCATCGATACTTCTGGAGAGAAAGCGACTAAAGAGAGGGAATATTTTGGAGAGTCCATTCCCTTTGGGGCTATAGTGATCGATGGCTTCAATAAAACTCTCTATGCGATCACGTTCGCTGCTTGTCTGCGTCATTTCTATTTCTCCGCTAGTCCTGTTGTGAGTCTTTTATTTTCTCACTTAAAACAGCCAGCCGGCTCCATATACCAGTATTGGGAAGAACATTGTGTAAGTTCAGGCCTTGCGATAGTTCCGGTGCCAGACCGGGCCAGGCCATTTCTTCCAGATTCCAATGAATGACTTCAATATCTTCTGCTGCGATTTTATGCGTTCTAAGCAGGTGCGCACAGTTGGCGATAACGCGTTTTGTTATTGGTTTGCACCAAGTACTTAGTGTTTCAGTGTTAACTTTAATCGCTTTATCGGAACAGTTGAATGTCCAGGCGCCACTGGCGGGTGTCGTTCGACGAAGGTGGGTTGTTTGTGCAAGTAAGTCAGCCATTGCAGCAAGGTCGTTGCCGATATCGATTTGATGCTGGCGCAAGAGTTCAAGGCTCAGGTGCTCCAGAATGCTTCGGTCAGCCTCCCAAAGGCTTTCATCAATGCTCCAATGTTGTCCTATAACTTGTTTATCACCTTGTGTGATAAGCATTCGGGTTTCAAAGAGAGTCATTGCAATTTTCAAGGACAGACTCTTGGATGATATCTTTTTGCGCGCGTTTCCGAATGCTAGTTCGCTTTCAGGGATAAATGTTGTTTCAGAGAAGCCCAAATCGCTCATTTCATCGAGTGTGTCTTGGTGTAATTCATCGGTTGCATGGGTAGGGACAATGATAAAAGCGGGACAGGGTTCTACATCAAGTTTAGATATAATGTGCTTTAAGGTTTCTTTAAGGAGGGCTTTCATTGAAAGAGCGGCTGTTCCTGCAATGATTTTAAATTCGTCTTTTTCTGGTTCTGCGGGCGAGATATGTAGCCGCTCGAGAATAAGGTTTGCGTACGGGTCAGAGCGTTTGTGGGTATACCAGGATGCAAAATTAGGCAGCCAAACACCTTCATCTCCAAGCTCAATACTGTTTTCCATAGCGGCGATTTTTTCAGGATACAGAATGGCCTTTTGTACGTCGAATGCGTCATCATTGATATCGTGTACGATTGCAAGCGGACTGGCTCCGCATAGGTCAATGAGGACGCTTTTGGTTGCGGTACTGGGGAGCTCTTCAAAATTTTCTTGCTCCAGTG
>MDTE01119942.1_pt1 | contig 14945 bp, 15 predicted proteins | sample 811231 | NCBI WGS metagenome assembly MDTE01 (sample SAMN05326651, study PRJNA326480) | marine metagenome | isolation source: seawater | place: Indian Ocean: Red Sea | collected 2010 | reverse complement strand
TATTTATAAAAGCTAAACAACTTATTGATAATAAACTTAATGGACCTGACTTCCCAATTCATATGACCTTAGTTGGGCAATTAAATACTATCCCAAATAAAATAAATCACCTTGAAAAAGAAATATCTAATGAATTGAAGCCCATTGAAATATTCTATAAAGGTTATGGTATGAAAGATTATTTATTTCAAGCATTTTACGTAAAGGTTGAACTAAATAAAGACCTTAAAACTACAAGGTCTAAGATCTGTAAGTTACTAGAAGTAGAAAACAAAGAATTTACGCCTCATTTAAGTCTTTACTACGGGGAAAAGTCATCAGAAGAAAAGCAGCCTTTGTTAACTGAATTGCCTAAAATTGAAGGGAGTTTTGTAGCACAGACACTTTTTGTGGTTTCTTTTGATCCAAAAAATATAGAATGGAAGATACTAAATAGTATTCATTTAAAGGGGAGTTGAATATGTTTAATCTTAAGCATTTAAGGGAAGCAAGACTAAGTTACTTTAGGCATGGTATTCGAGCGATGAGTATTTCTATTATCTTATTTTTTTTATCTTTTATAGCCTTTATACACGCTATCTTTCCTTTTTTGTTTTGCGAAACAGTTAGTAATAAAATTAAAGAGATTAATAAAAGAATTAATTAATGTCAGAAATAAAAGTTAATCCAGTACCAGGTTCAATAGGTGTTGAAATACTAGATGTTGACTTATCTTTAGAATTATCAGAGAAAGTTTTCTTAAATATTCGTAATGTCTTTTTTGAACATGGTTTAATATTTTTTCGCAATCAAGAATTAACTCCAAACGATCATTTAAGATTTGCAAAACGATGGGGTGAAATAAACATTAATCGTTTCTTTACAAAAGTAGAAGGGTACGATCAGATTGCTGAAGTTAGGAAAGAGGCAGATCAAGAAATTAATATTGGAGGTGCGTGGCACACAGATCATTCATACGACCAAATTCCTGCTATGGGTTCTATTTTATTAGCCAAAGAAACACCTAAAGTAGGTGGCGATACACTCTTTGCAAATATGTATAAAGCTTATGAGAGTTTATCTGATGGTTTAAAAAGGACTCTAGAAAATTTAAAAGCTTACCATTCAAGCAGGCATGTTTTTGGTTCACATTCAGGATATGCAGAAGCTTCCAACCACAGAATAGGTAATCCTGAATTAGCTACTCAGGATGCAATACATCCTGTAATTATTACTCATCCAGAAAGCAAACGAAAAGCACTCTATGTCAATCCTGAATTCACAGTTAACTTTAAAGGCTGGACGGAAGAAGAGTCAAAACCCTTACTAAATTACTTAACCGAACACAGCACAAAACCAGAGAACATCACTAGATTTAAATGGGAACCTGGATCAATTGCTTTTTGGGATAACCGTTGTACCTGGCATTATGCTTTGAATGATTATCCCGGCGAGAAACGTCTTATGCACAGGATAACTGTCGAAGGGTCTGCACTTAATTAAACCATGACCAATAGATTTACTAAAGAGCATGTGAAAGCTTGGCATAAAGAAGGGGCAGTTGTTATTCCAGAGTTTTTCAAAAAAAAAGAAGTAGAAGAGGTTGCTAAAGACTTTGAAATCATTTTTCCAGGAAGAAAGGCTGAAGCTGTAGCCAAAAATAAAAAAGAAGAAGGTGAAGTTGGAAATAAATTACCTTTACAGCTGTCTGGAAAGAAAATAGGAAAAACTACAGCAGAACAATTTAAAAATTTTGAAAATATTCCTTTCAACTGCTCCAGTGCTCTAAATTTAATATCAGTTCATCCGAGCCTAATTGATTTTGCTCGTGCTGCCCTAGGAACAAACGATGTAAGGCTTTATCAGGCTCAAGCGTGGGCAAAATTTACTGGAGAGGCAGACTTTGATCAAGCTTTTCACTGTGATTTTGGGAATCATACTCTCACAGTTCCTTCAAATGAAGAGAGGCTTAATTCTATTACTTTTATAATTTATTTTACTAATGTAACAGAAGCACATGGACCCACCCATTACGTAAATAGAACTGACAGTAAGGGTTTTGAAGGAATAGAGAGGTTTCTTAAAAGCCGTGAGGATATCCAACAACAACAAGAACTTAAAGCTCATGAAAGGAGCTCAGCAGGACCTGCAGGAACTTTGCTCGCTTATGGAATAGATATTTTTCATCGTGGAACTAACCTTACAGAACCTCAAGGTTTTAGATATGCTATGACCTCCTGTTTTAAGAAAGCAGGAAACGACACAATTGGCTATACAGCATGGCCTTGGCACTTTACTAAACCTTGGCACAATATTTTTGAAAATGCTACTCCTGACCAACTTAATTGTTTTGGGGTCCCCTTACCTGGAGATTCCTTCTGGACTAAAGAAACTTTATCTTTAGCTCAACTACGGTATCCTAATTGGGATATGTCAGACTACTCACAATCAAAAAAAATTTAATTAGGAGATAACTATGATTTCATTAGAACAGAAGCCAGTAAATTCAGGTTTTGGTGCTAAAACTGAACCTTTAGAGGTTATGGAGGACATAAATTTAAGTGGTAAAATTGCTTTAGTAACAGATGGATACTCAGGCATAGGAACAGAAACTAGTAGAGCTTTGGTTAATGCTGGATGTGAAGTTTACACTCCTGCCAGGAGGACAGATGTAGCACTTAAAGAGCTTGAAGGCATTGTTCCAAAAGAAAATATTGTTGAAATGGACTTAGCTAAGCCAAAGTCAGTACAAAACTTTGTAGATGACTTTTCTAAACAAGTATCAAAACTTGATATTCTAATTAATAATGCTGGAGTAATGGCTTGCCCAGAAATGAGAACTCCAGAAGGCTGGGAGTTACAGTTTGCTGTCAATCAAATAGGTCATTTTATTCTTACTAAAGGGCTATTACCTAAAATGCAGGCTGCTGGCGGTGCCCGTCTGGTAACTCTTTCTTCTACAGGCCATAAAATGTCAGGTATTAGATGGGACGATATCCATTTTAAGAATTCTAACTATGAAAAATGGACTGCTTACGGGCAATCGAAGACGGCTGCTAGTTTATTAGCTGTAGAGGTAGATAAACGTATGAAAGAGAGCGGAGTTAGAGCTTTCGGAGTGCATCCAGGCGGTATTATGACGCCTCTACAAAGACATTTACAACAAGAAGAAATGATTGCTTTAGGTTGGATGGACAAAGATGGTCAACCTACCGAAAGGGTCGCAAAAATGTTTAAGACCCCAACTCAAGGTGCGTCTACTACTTTATGGGCTGCTACTAGTTCTCAACTTGACAACATCGGAGGAGTTTATTGTGAAAATTGCGATGTAGCTTCATCTACTGATGAAGGTGAAAACTCTCGTTACATTGGAGTCAACGATTGGGCAGTTGATTCAGAGGAAGCTAGTCGTTTGTGGCATGAAACTGAGTTAATGCTCAGTTAACAACCTTCCACAATAACGACCAGTCTGTCAGCTGCGTTTTCTTGTATTTTGTAAGCTGCTTGGTAGTCTTCAGACTGATAACAGGCTTTAGCTTCTTCAAAACTATCGAATTCAACCAAAACAGTTCTTTCATAGCCTTCACCTTCTACTTCAGCTTGTTGACCCCCCCTAACTAAATACCTACCACCATGTTTTTCTATTGCAGGACCGGCTAATTTTATATATTCACCATAAATATCAGCGTCTTTAACATTGCAACGAACCAACCAATAAGCCTTCATAAGAATTTAACTATCAAGCTCTTCTTTTGTTTCTCTAGTCATAACATCAACTATTACCCCAATGACCATATTAAGTAGAATTACAGCATTTACAACGATAAATGTTACGAAGTAGAACCATGCCAAGGGGTAATCGTCAATAACTTCGTACATAATAGTTGCCCAGTCATCATAAGTAGCTACCTGGACTAGAGTTAACATAGCTACTCCTATATTTTCCCATCGACCTGGATCAGCAGTTTCAAATAATAAAGTTCCTATAGCTGCCCAAATATAAATAAATATAAACATTAAAAGTGCAATAAAACCAACTCGAGGGATAGTTCTGATTAAAGCATCAATAATATGTCTGAAAGCTGGTACTACAGTTATTATTCTTAATATACGAACAATTCTAAGTAGCCTGGCAACAAATACAGTCTCGGATCCTAAAACTGGAATTAGACTAATGCTGAGTATGAGAAAATCGAAGACATTCCATCCATCCTTAAAAAACTTAAAATAAGATTTTTCGGCTAACATTCGAATGATTATCTCTATTGTAAAGAAAATAGTAATGCCGTAATCAAAAGCAGTTAGAAATCTTGAATACTGGGAAGGAATATCGTAAGAAGTAATACCGGCATATAAGGCTGAAGCAAAAATAACTGATATCACTAATGCTTTAAAGACCTTGCTATTTCTTATTAAAAGAAAACGAGTTACAAATCTATCACTCAGCATTAATTATCTCCCCAAAGATAAAAGGTAGTGCATTATAGATTAACAAATAATATGTTTTACTAACCTTATAATGAAATATTAGTAACTTATCTGATTTGTTTTTGTAAATTAATGTTTGCATATATTTTTGGACTTATTAATGCATTCATTACTTCAAAGTTTAATTCAATTGAGCTAAGCCTGGTAACTGTCTTTACTTCTAAATACTTAGAAGATTGTGGAGGTACTTCAATAAGATCTTCAGTATTAGTATAGGTAAAATCTGATTTACTTTGTAAGAGAAATTTAACATCTGACTCATTAACAAGAGTTATTCTTAATATATCTGTATCAGAAATATAAGATGCAGAACCAATACTTAAACTTGCTTTTAATAAAGGGTCCATATTCTTTTTAAGACCAAAAAGACTATTTTTAAACCATATTACTGTCCTTCTATCCATTAAAGCCTCTTTAACATCATTGGGATCCTTAGAATCTGAAAAAATCAAAGTAACTGGCCTATGACCTCCCTTGTGAGGGCTGTAATCCCAATCTATTAGGTTATGAACATCAGAAGTCCCTATGAGAGTTAAATTATTATCTATTGCTATCTTAAAAGCCTCTTCAGAGTACAAATCTCCATTAACTACTTCTATGCCATGAAGTTGCCCTTTTTCAATAAACATTTTATGCATCGTTGTCAGCTCAGCTATCCCATCTTTTTTTTGTGACCCCCAGAAAGGGTGATTCCAAAAAACAAAAGCACCTTGATTATTTGCTTCCTCTACAGCCTTTTCTACTGGCCACATGTTAGCTAGAGCAAAGAAATTTATTGCCTTTCTATCTCTTCCCTGCAATTGATCTAACCTTTTTTCTATTTCTTCTTGAGCTTCTTTTTCCTTACTTTTATCTATATTTATTAACTTGTTTGCATCTTTTATAAAAACAGCATTGATATGGCCGGGCGGCATTTCTCTTGTTATTTCAGATCCATTAATAACTAAAATTTCATTACCTTTAGCTGCTCCTAAAGCTTCTAGAAAGGCTTTATTTCGATCTTCATTCGGTATATCTTCTAAATGTGGTTGGTACTCTAGATGTTCAGTTATAGCTAAAACATCTACTCCATCTTTTAAAGCTTCTGTTACACGAATATTAGGCCAAACATGACCATCCGAGAAAACTGAATGAGTATGAAGGTCAGATACTAGAGTTTTGTGATTCTCTGTGTCAGGGAATTTAATTGATCTTTGAGGATTATCTTCTTCTGAGCCGGGTCCAACGGACCCATGAGAGAAAAAATCTAAACTAAAAAAAATCAGGGGAAAAAATATAATTAATAATTTCATAACAATTTGAACATTTTTTTATTTAGTCTGAATTCTAATTTAGATTAAATCAACTTTAATTTAAGAAATTAACCAAAAAGATGACGGGATAACTAAAAACCAGATAAGCACAGCAAGCAATAGAGGCTTAATAGATATTTCTTTTAAAGTTTTACGATCAATTTGGGAGCCTATACAAAACAACCCAGTCAATATACAAACCTTATTAATATTTTTTAGTAAATTATTAATTTCATCAGATGGGCTAAAAGAGGAGTTAAGAAAAACAGCAAGAATGAAAAATATAATAAATAAAGGGAAACCATAAGCCGAACTCTTTTCTCTGAAGTACCAGGCAGAAAATAAAATCAGTGGAACAATCCATAAAGTTCTGCCTAACTTTAAAGTAGCAGCAACTTCTAAAGCCTCATCTCCCATTATAGAAGAAGCTCCAATTACAGAAGCTGTATCATGTATTGCTAGGGCAGCCCAAGAACCGAATTGTTCTTGACTTAAATCCATCCAGTTTCCTAATAAAGGAAAAATTACTACTGCTATGGCATTTAAAACAAAAATTATAGTTAAAGATATTAATAACTCTTTTGGCTTTGGTTTTATTATAGGAGCCACTGCAGCCATTGCTGAACCTCCGCATATTGCTGAGCCAGATGCTATTAGATAAGTCTGCTTTTTTCCTACTCCTATAATTTTACCTAAAGCTAAAACTAGGATGAAAGTTACAAGTACGTAGAGAGAGACCCAAGGTAGGAATTCCTTACTAATTTCAGTAACTTGAGAAACACTAATACTGCCTCCAAGAAAAACTATTCCTGTTTGAAGCACTTTTGTTCCATATTTCTTGGTGATGAATCCATCTGGAATAGGAATTAAATAAGCTAAAACTATTCCCAATATTAAGGCTAGGGCAGCATGATCAAGCCATATCGCTATAGGTAATATGATTAAGGTTAGTAAATAAGACATTTAATTTGGTGGGCCCGGGAGGACTCGAACCTCCGACCAATGGATTATGAGTCCACTGCTCTAACCAACTGAGCTACAGGCCCTTAAGTTAATTTAACTACGCTAAGCTTGGAACTGCAATGAGTTAATCGTCAAGAAAACCTCTCAAATGAGAAGATCTAGTTGGATGCCTAAGTTTTCTTAGCGCTTTTGCCTCAATTTGCCTGATACGCTCTCTTGTTACATCGAACTGTTTACCTACTTCTTCTAGGGTATGATCAGTATTCATACCTATACCAAATCTCATTCTTAAAACTTTCGCTTCACGCGCTGTTAGACTTCCTAAAATTTCATCAGTAGCACCAGTTAAATTATCCTCAGTAGCAGCTTCGTCTGGCGACGCTATTGAATTATCCTCTATAAAATCACCTAAAGTCGTATCTTCTTCATCTCCTATAGGTGTTTCAGTTGAAATAGGTTCTTTAGCAATTTTTAAGACTCTTCTTATCTTATCTTCAGGTAGCTCCATTCTCTCCCCTAACTCTTCAGGAGTTGGATCTCTTCCCATTTCTTGCACCATTTGTCTAGAAACTCTATTTAACTTATTTATAGTTTCAATCATGTGTACAGGGATTCTTATAGTTCTTGCTTGGTCTGCAATAGATCTTGTAATAGCTTGCCTTATCCACCAAGTTGCATAAGTAGAAAACTTGTATCCTCTTCTATATTCAAATTTGTCTACTGCTTTCATTAAGCCTATATTTCCTTCTTGAATTAAATCAAGGAATTGCAAGCCTCTGTTTGTATATTTTTTTGCTATAGAGATAACCAATCTCAGATTAGCCTCTACCATATCTTTTTTTGCTCTTCTGATTTTAGCCTCTCCAATAGACATCCTTCTATTAATATCTTTTATATAAGAAATCTCTAAGCCAATAATTTTTTCTAATTTTATAAGCTTATTTGCCAGTCTAGTAACTTCATCTAGATTTTCTTTTATACTCTTAGCCCAAGGTTTTCTAGTTCTAGATACCTTGATACCCCATTCAGGATTAGATTCATTTCCTGAATAACTTTGAATAAATTCCTTTCTAGGCATTCTTCCTACTTTTACGCAAAGCCTATAGACCTCTCTTTCACACTCCCTAATTATTTGAAGAGCATCTCTGGCAGGATTAGCAATATTCTCGAATTGTGTAGGAGATAATTTAAAGAATTTAAATATTTCTCCAAGCTTCTCTTGCTCATCTAAAGCCTTTTTTGTAGTTCTAGATCTTAAACAAATTTTTTCGCTTTTATTAAATTGTTTTTTTAGAGCTGCGAATCTTTTTTTAACCTCAACAAGGTCTGGTCCAGAAGTTTCCTCTTCATCATTATTCTTCTCCCTCTGTGCAGCTTGAACTATTGCAGGAGGTGGAATATCTTCAGTTATATCCATGAAACCTACTAGTACCTCAGATAGCCTCTTTTCTTCTTTAACGACCTGTTGATAATCATCAAGAATTTTATCTACAATTCCAGGATAAAAACAGCATGCTGATAACAGCTCTCTATAGCCTTCCTCTATTCTTTTTGCTATAGCTATTTCACCCTCTCTGGTTAATAAATCTACTGTCCCCATTTCTCTCATATATAGACGCACTGGATCAGTAGTTCTTCCAATTTCTGATTCAGCAGTTGTCAGAGTAGTTCTAGTATCGGGAACAGTCTCAGCTGCCCCCTCTTCATCATCGGGGCCACCTGGTCTTTCTTGAACTTCAATGCCAATATCAATTAGCATTTGTATAGTTTCTTCTACCTGATCAGGATCTGATATGTCTTCAGGTAGCATTGAGTTAATCTCTTCGTAAGTTAAAAAACCTTGCTCCTTTCCTTTATCTACAAGCTCACGAAGTCCTGAATTCTCTAGATCTTCCTCATTCATAAGAGTAGATTCAAGCTCTTCAGACTCTACTTCAACCAATACTTCAGTTTTTTTCTTTGATTTTTTTGCCATATCCAACTTTAAGGGGGAGCGATTATATTAGTTTTGCTACTTAAATCCCAATTTTGTTTAATCTTTTTGATAAATGTTTCTAATCAATAACTTAGTTCTTTTAATAAATCTCTATCTTCTTTATCTAACTTATCAAGATTAGACAAAAGATGTTGTTGAAGTTCAAAGGTTTCATCCTCAGAAAGATCATTACTAGAAAGAATTAATTTTAATTCAGCTATTCTTTTTTTAGGATTGGTTTTTTTTATTTCATTCAAACAGTCCTGAAAATACTTTAAAGAATTCTTCTCTTCTAGAATCAACTTTTCAGTCAATAAACTTCCAATCAATGAACCTGAGTCTGCATCAAGAGTGGAGAGTAATTCTGCTATAGTTCCTTTAGTAGAGTTCTGAAAAAATAATACAACTTCTACAAAGAGATCACTTTCTGGTCTAGATAGTTCTTTTATCCAATCTATAGATTCAACTTCGTTAGCTAAATGGGGGTAGTTGACTAGGGTTTTTAAGGCTTTTGAAATTAAACTATCTTGTTCAAAAGTATCTATTTCATTTTCGTCGCTTGATCTCTTTTTAGAAGATGCTTTATGAGTTCTTGCTATAGATTCAAATTTTGTTTGATTTTTAATGTCCTCTTTTTTTAAACCGGTAATGTTAGAAACTTCAGATTCCATTAATTTTTTAATTGCGCTTTCAGGCATGGACTTTAATAATTCCATTGCCCTGGAAGCTAGCAATGCCTTCTTCTCTAATGTCCCCTCCCCAACTGCAGTAGTTAATCTTTCAAAGAAATAGCTTGATAAAGAAAGGGATTTATTTAACCTTTTTTCAAATTCTTCTTTATTTTCTTTTTCAAGCAAACTGGCAGGGTCTTCTTTCTCGGGCAAAAATAAGAATTTAATTTCTACTCCATCGTTAATAACAGGCAATACATTTTGTAAGGCACCCCACGCAGCTCCTCTTCCAGCATCATCTCCATCAAAACAAAAAATTACTTCGTTAACTATCTGGAGAAGAGTTTGAGTATGAAATCTATTAGTGGCTATCCCTAACGTTGCTACAGCATTTTTAATTCCATTTTCAGCTAAAGCAATTACATCCATATAACCTTCTACTACATAGATTTTCTTTAAATCTCTTCTTTCTTTAGATGCTTCAAAAAATCCATAAAGCTCCTTTCCTTTTTTAAAAACTGGAGTTTCCCCTGTGTTAAGATATTTGGGCTGATCTTTAGAGTTCATTACTCTGCCCCCAAATCCCACAATCCTTCCTTTTCTATCCTTAATAGGAAACATTAACCTATCTCTAAAAATATCATAGAGCTTGTTTTCTTTATTTCTCTTGGCGAGGCCAGATTTAATTAAAAGTTCATCAGAGAAGCCTTCCTTACCTAGATAATTAGAAAGAGCATCCCATGAATCTTGAGCGTAACCTACTTGATATTCTCTACATGTTTTAGCAGATATTTTTCTTTCATCTTTAATATAACTTTGGACTTTTTTTGTTTGAGACCCTTCGATAAGGCTTTTTTGGAAAAACTCTGAAGCTCTAGAGAGAATTTCAAATAATTCATCAAAATCTTCTTCATTTCTTCTATTACTTTTTTCGTAAGGTATTTCTAAAGCAGCTTTGCCAGCTAAAAATTCTACTGACTCAATAAAACTAAAACCCTCAAAAGACTCTAGAAAGCCAATAACATTACCTGTAGCCCTGCACTTAAAACAATAATAAAACTGTTTTTGGGCACTAACACTAAAAGAAGGATTCTTGCCGTCATCACAAAAAGGGCAAAGTCCCCAATGATCTTTACCTTTCCTTTTAAGAGGTATATAGCTATCAACAAGGCTTACTATATCTGTAATCTCTACTATCTCTCTAATAAAAGAATTTGGTATAGATCCTGCCATTTATCTATTCATTCTAAACCAACTTTCTAGGATAATTTGTGCGGATACCTGATGAATATCAGCAGAAGATCTAAAAGACATACTTGCTTCTTCTTTTATCCTTTCCCTAGCTTCTTTTGTGGTTAACCTTTCATCAACTAACTTAACCGGTATTTTATATTTCTTTTGAATCTGATTAGAGAATTTATCACTCTTTTCTTTCATATCACTTTCTGATCCATCAAAATTTAGAGGATCTCCTACAATAAATAGCTTTGGATTCCACTCAAAAACTACTTTGTCCAACTGTGTCCATTCTGGTTCTCCTTCATTAGCTTTTACTGTATAAAAAGTTTGAGAACTGTTGGTTATTTCTTGTCCAATTGCAATTCCGATTTTTTTAGTGCCAAAATCAAAAGCCATTACTGTTTGGGTGCCTCTCTTCATTTAATTTATTTTTTTTCTAAGCAATCAATGAATTCAGATGCTACATCTATACCGCAGAGATTTTTATATTCCTGAAAGCAAGTTGGGCTAGTTACATTTATTTCTGTTAAATAGTCTCCTATAACATCTAAACCAACTAAAACTAAACCCAGTTCCTTTAGTCTAGGACCAACTTGATCGCATATCCATCTATCTTTATCGCTTAATGACCTAGCAACAGCTGTAGCTCCTGCAGCTAAATTTCCTCTCAGTTCACCTTCTGCTGGAACTCTAGCTATGGCTGCTTCCATAGGTATACCATCTACTAGAAGTATTCTTTTATCTCCTTCAATTATCTCAGGTATATACTTTTGAATCATTACTTTGACTTCACCTTTATTGGTAATATTTTCTAAAATCACCGCAATGTTAGGGTCTTCCTTTCTCAGTCTAAAAATTGAAGCACCCCCCATTCCATCTAGGGGCTTTACAACTGTATCGTACTTTTCCTCAATAAATTCTCTAAGAAGTTTTATGTCACTTGTTATGAGGAAGGGTGTAGTACATTGAGGAAATTCAGAGATGAAAACTTTCTCATTACAATCCCTTAAGCTGCTTGGCTTGTTAACTACTACCACCCCCTGCTTAGCAGCAGCCCCAAGTACATAGGTATTGTAAATATAACCAGAATCAAAGGGAGGGTCTTGTCTCATAAGTATAAGGTCTAATTCAGATAAAGGAGATAATGTTTTCTCAGTAAGCTCATACCAATTTTCTGGATCTTCTTTTACTTTAACCTTACAAGCCATAGCAAAAGCTCCTTCCTCTGAGAGAAACAGAGAATTAGGTTCCATATAATAATTCTCATAACCTCTTAATTGAGATTCCAAAAGAATAGATAAAGTACTATCTTTCTTATAGTTTATTGAGCTAATGGAATCCATTACTACACCTATTTTCATAACACCTCTAAAAAGTTATCTTACTCCAAGAAGAAGAACTAAAACTCTCCGCTCATTGTTCTAATTGCACTCAAAGAAGAAATAACAGCAGTATCAGCTCTTAATATTCTTTTGCCCAAGGATACAGGCAAAAAATTGTACTCACTCATCAAATCTATTTCTCTATTTGTGAAATCACCTTCAGGACCAATAGCCATCGTAACCTCTTTTTGTAATTTTAAAGTCGAGAATTTTTTCTCTGCATTTGGATAAAGCACTATCCTTTGTTTTGTCTTTACGTTCCTGATCCACTGATCTAGTGAGGCGATTTGATTTATCTGGGGAATCCAATCCTCTCCACATTGTTGACAAGCGTTAATGGCAATTGATTCCCATCTTCTATTCTTAGAATCTTTTTTTACTTTAACTACTGTTCTTTCGGTATAAATAGGAGAAATTGATTCTACGCCTAGCTCTGTTGCTTTTTGTATAGACAAACTAAATGGTTCAGATTTTATTAAAGACTGTCCTAAAAATACTTTCACTCCTTGTCTTTTAGAAAATTTATTTTTTTCTAAAACCCTGACAGCTATTTGATTTTTTTTTATTGAAGCTATCTCAGCAATACAAGAAGACCCCATACCATCGAATAGCTCAATAATTGAACCCTTCTTTTTCCTTAAAACATGAGTTAGATGCTTGGAAGAATCTTTCTTTAAATATATTAATTTATCTTCAATAAATTTTTCCTTTGAATAAATTCTTGTGTAGTTCATGTTAACAATCCTTTATTGTAATTAATATTTCATTAGTCCATCAAAGGAATTTAGAAGTGAATAATAATAATAAAATGGCTAGAGCTCTGAAATAATTTCACTACCACTGTTCAATAAAAAAATAAAGCTTTCTTAGTAAATTATTTTTCTTGAATCTCCTTTTCATCTGAGTATGATTTGGGTTCCATTATAAATTAAAAATCTCTAAGCAAATACTGAACCTCATGACATCCAATAAAAAGAAAAGATTTAACGGTGAAGGTAAAAGGTTAAGCGATCAAGTAGAAAAGAGCATGAGAAAATACTTCAAAGAATTAGATGGAGAGAAAGCAACAAATATTTATAAAATGGTACTAAAAGAAGTAGAACTTCCTTTGTTAGAAACTGTAATGAAGGAGTGTAAAGGAAATCAAACTTTGGCTAGTCAACTTCTGGGTTTGAATAGAGGGACCTTGAGAACCAAGCTTAAACAATACAACTTAATTTAAGCTGTAAATCTAGATGGCAGAAAAAGCCAATCAAATTAAAAGAGCTCTGGTAAGCGTATCTAATAAGAAAGGTTTAGAAGATTTTTGTGCAGTCTTAGTAAAAGATTTTGGGGTAGAAATTTTATCTACTGGTGGAACCTTGAAAAGTCTAGATAAGAAAGGAATACCTGCAACTGAAGTAAGTCAATACACTCAATTTCCTGAAATGATGGATGGTAGGGTAAAAACTCTTCACCCAAAAGTTCATGGTGGGATATTATCAAGGAGAGAAGATGATAAAGAAGTAATGGAAGAAAATAATATTCTTCCTATAGATTTAGTCATAGTAAATCTATATCCATTTTTTGAAACTATTTCTAAAAATGACATCACTCAAGAAGAAGCAATAGAAAATATTGATATAGGAGGACCTAGCATGATTAGGTCAGCAGCTAAAAATAATAAATTTGTAGGTGTTGTTGTAAATCCAGATGATTACCCTCTCATTCTAGAAGAAATGAAAATAAATGAGGGTTCTCTTTCACAAAAAATGAGGAGTTCCCTAGCCACAAAGGCTTTCAACCATACAGCAAATTACGATACGATTATTGCAGGCTATTTCTCTCAGCTTTATGAAGATGATTTTCCTGATCGTATTTTTGCTAAATTCCAAAGAAAAGAAATAATGCGTTATGGGGAGAATCCTCATCAAAAAGCAGCCCTTTATATAGACAACACAAAACAAGGTAACGGAGTAGGTAATGCAACTCAAGTACAAGGGAAACAACTATCTTATAATAATATAGCTGATACTGATGCAGCAGTTGAGTGTGTTCGTAGCTTCAAAGACCCTACTTGTGTAATTGTAAAACATGCAAATCCTTGTGGCGTGGCTTCTAATAAAGATTTAACTCAAGCTTATCAAAAAGCTTTTGAAGCAGATCAAACTTCTGCATTTGGAGGGATTATTGCCTTCAATAGAAAGCTAGAAGACCAAACTGCTCAACAAATAATTGATAATCAATTTGTGGAAGTAATTATAGCTCCTGGTATTTCAACTTCTTCAAAAGAGATTTTAAAAGCTAAAGAAAATATTAGGGTTTTGGATCTTAAGACTATGGAGGATTCAATTAAAGCATGGAAGTTTCTTAGTATTACAGATGGTTTATTAGTTCAAGAAACAGATAATGGGGTAATAACTAATAAAGACCTAAAGTTCGCAAGCTCAAGAAAACCTTCTAAGGAAGAAATTGAGGATTGTTTATTTGCTTGGAAGGTTTGTAAGTTTGTTAAATCTAATGCCATTATTTATGCTAAAAAAAATCAAACTATAGGCATTGGAGCAGGCCAAATGAGTCGAATTGATAGTGCACAAATAGCGGCTTCTAAAGCAAGAGAAAGAGGATTTGATACTAAAGGAAGTGTAATGGCTTCTGACGCTTTTTTTCCATTTCGAGATGGAATAGATGTAGCAGCTGAGATGGGTATTACTACTATCATTCAACCCGGAGGCTCTATAAGAGATGATGAGGTTATTGAGGCAGCAGATGAAGCAGATATAGCAATGATCTTTACTGGCATGAGACATTTCAGACATTAAAATGAAGGTCTTAATAGTCGGAAGTGGTGGTAGAGAACATGCATTAGCTTGGAAGGCAACAAAAAGTAAATTAGTAACTCAAGTTTATGTAGCTCCTGGAAATGGGGGGACTGAAAAAGAAGATAATATTCAAAATATAAATATACCTGCTGAAG
>MDTE01112303.1_pt1 | contig 14945 bp, 30 predicted proteins | sample 811231 | NCBI WGS metagenome assembly MDTE01 (sample SAMN05326651, study PRJNA326480) | marine metagenome | isolation source: seawater | place: Indian Ocean: Red Sea | collected 2010 | reverse complement strand
TTTTACTTGACCTTCGTTCTCAGGATGTTTAGGGTCTGAAACGATAAGAACATTTGCATAGTAAGATAGTTTTCTTTTTCTCTTACGAGCAATCTCTTTATCTGCTTCGATACCTGTATTCCAGAGGCGACTGTTCTCTTCACTAACTGGATCTTTTTGATTCAATGTAGTTAGAGAGTTTTCAATATACCAACCACCAGGTCCTTGAAATGCGTGTGACCACATTTTGACCCAAGGTAAATCCTCATCTTTGACAGCAGGTAAAAATCTAAGAACGGCATAACCGTTACCAGTTTTATCAAGTTCTGGTTTCCAGAACCTGTCGTCAACATAAGATACTTTTGATTGATTTGATACGACACCACTAAGTTCTTTAGTAAGTGCTTCTAGGTTTGATCTTGAGCGCTTGAGCGCCGCTATACTTGTATTCATTTATATATTCCTTATATTTGTATGTATTATTGTAAGTATTAATTTATCCACAAAGTGCATAATGTATAGTATTATTTATAAGGACTTTACTTGTCCGCCATAAATAGTTTCGCCACCTTTCGTAACCGCAAAGGTTTCTACCATTGTGGCATTTTGATCGAGTTCATTTAGTTCTCGACAAACTTTTATTAGTCCTTCTTTATCATCTGAAGTTAAGATAATTCTTCTATTTCTCTCACTTTCTAATGTGTACATAGTCAACTCTCCTTGTTAATATTTACAGTATAACATATTCTGTACACCGAGTCAAGCATTAAATTGTAATTGTATCTAATTCATCGTGGAAAGATAAAGTACCAGAGACCCAATAATTAGCACCAATCATCCAGCGTTCCTTCTCACTTTCATTCTCACTAGTGCCGTGTGATACTGAACCAGGAAATATAACAATATCACCAGAAGAGATTGGTATTGACCAAGTCTGACAATTAAAAGCATTGTATTCTGTATATTCTAATCCTAGAAAATAGTCTTGTTGAAATGAGTTCTTACCTTTATCAGCAGTTAGTATTAAGTTGCCACTATATGCTTTAGGATAATAACATACTGAGAATAAGGTATGTCTATGAAAGTGAGGTCTATGCCAATCACCTTTCTTTGCCACAGTAAACCAACTTGAGGTTTGTTTTATGTCTTGTTTCATACATATAACTTGTTTTGCATATATCTCAGCGTGTGTCTGTATGAAATTATTAACTCGTTCTAGTTTAGTTAATATACTGCCGTCTGTTTTGATTATCTCAGTTTGTGTTGGGTGATTTTGCCTCATATCTTTGGCAACATCACATTCTTCCCGAGCAGTTTTTAGAATATCAATTTCTTCATCTGAAAATGTAGATAGAGTTTGATTAGTAGATTGTTTATATACTGGCACACCCCATAATTGAGTAATCATTCTTCGCCTTCATCAACATTGAAAGACCTATATGCTTCTGGTCTAACACCCTCAATTATACTTTTAATCATAACTTGTTTAGTTAATGCTGTTGCACCCTCTTCATTGTTAATCTTCTCAATCTTATTTAACTTACCTTGTAGTTCATATACTTTATTCGCCAACTCTAAGTTATTATGCTCGTGAGTCCAAATAGTGTAACCATCACCACTACCCATTTATTTTCTCCTTTATTATCATTTTCATTTTTGTACTATTATATTTTAAGAAAGGTTTATAGTTCATCATTAATTTATATTTCTTCGGCCAGATAACTTTCTCTTTTATAGTTTTGTTAAATCTTTTTGTATAGTTAAGTAATTCATCTAGAATTAACATTGTTTCTATTGTTACCTTGTTGGCAAGATAGAGTTTAACCAATGGTGGGTGTTGTCCTTCTTTGACTTTGAAGAGGTCATCAAATTTGATTTTCTTTTCTTCAATGAAGTCAAATAAAGTATCAACATCGCTTTTGAATACATAACTTAAACTCTCTATTCGTTTTTGCCATCTGGCATAATTATCGTTACCAGTTTTTCCAACCACATCACCAATCCAAACATTACTATCATTAATGAATCCAGCAACAAAATAGTTAACGCAATCGTTATTACTATAAGACCTCGACAACTTATGAAAAAAATATCTATCACGGCGTTTAGTGAATGTTGCCAGTCTCGCTGTTGTCTTACCATTGTGCTTAAAGTAGTCATATGATTCACTAGTGAAGTGTAGTTTGACCGCAAGATAGATTTTATAGACATCAAATCCATCCATTATAAAGGCAGTTTGCCTGTTCTTTCTTTTAATAATCTTAAATCCATAGCATTTACTTCAAGTCTTTCTTTTAAAGACTTATTAATCATCTTACTCATACCTGAAGGTTCAACATTATTCTCTTTACAATATGATAAGACTGCCTCTAAATGAGTCATCTTCTTGTTTCTTACCATATTCTCTATGAGAATAGCAAACTTATTGGGCGTTATTATAGACATTAAAATTCTCTATCGCTTCTTTTAACTGTGGTATGTAGTCTTGTTTCTTCTTATGAAATACTTGATTGAGACCTTGTTCGGTTACAATCAGTATTACAATATCCTCTATATCTGTGCCATATCTCTCTTTATACATCTCAGCATAGGCAGCACCTTGTATAAAATAGTTTTCAATCCACTCTTCTTTTTTCTCTCTAGTAGAAGTCTTGAAATCTATTACACACGGTTTACCATCATAGTCAGCAATACAGTCAACTTGACCGGCAACTCTGTATTCATCACTAAATAAAGTGCCTTCTTGTATTTTAATATTATCAATCTTGTCTAGTTCTTCTTTCATAACTGTAAACAAGGCAAGTGGTAAAACACCTGCGTCTGATAAATCCTCATTGTTAAGATACTGTTCAACTAACTTATGTACAGCAGTACCTCTTCTTGCTGCTTCGTTAGCAATAAATGTTGCTTTCTCTTCGCCTACTTTTTTACGCCAAGCAATTATACCTTCTTTACCTCTTTCAGATAAAACGGTAGTAATCGAAGGATATTTCTCACCTGTTGGTGAAACATAATATCTTCCGCCATTTATATTTTCAGTTAATAGTTTTGGTAGATCATCTACTGGTTGATGAGTAAAAGTTTTAATACCTCTACTCTTCATATATTCTTTTAGTTTGCTCATAGTATAATTAGTATAACAGGAATTGACTCAAAAGTCAAGCGTTTAAAGTGCTAATCCGTGTGTATAATGTGTTTTTCCGTCAACTCTAGACGCTCTTAACACTTGTTTTCTATTACCGTGTAGTTTATAAGAACAATGTACCCAACCACTATTCGGGTCGCCGTCTTTATAAAACTCCAATATAATTTGGTCAAAATCTAGATTATCTATAATCCATTCTGCCAGTTCTTTGTTATCTATACCTGTTATTTCAAAATCTGCTGCTTCACCTTTAGCGTGTTGAGAAGTTTTACTTGACCCAATCGCCTCACATAGATCCTCTGATCTATAACCAGAGGTTACTCTTACACTTTTTGCGAAGTGATCTCTAACAGGTTGTAAAACTTTATCTACTAAAAGTTTCATACTCTCTTTATGAGTTTCAGTAGGTGTGTTATCAATGCCTTTTCTTGCGGCAGTATCAGATTTAGTCATTTCATTTAGACTAAAATTTTTGCTCAGTTGCATTATTTACCTCTTGTTATTGCTACTATCTTTTTTAATTGTGATTCGATTACAGTTTTACGATTCGGCCAATAGATATAATTCTCTGGTGCCTTTGCTAATTTTAACATCAAAGGTATCACTAACTTTTCTAATTGTGAAAACTTATCTTTCATTTCTTTGCCAAGATTATCTTTTCTCAAGTCGTATTCATCATCCATTTGTTTCTTAGCAATCTCAAGTTCAGTCTCATTCTTATCTCTAATCTCTGACTTAGTAGAATTAACTGCTGAATATATCTTATCTAATTTACTCTCTAGTGCTTTCAAAGATCCATCGGTTACCTTAGCAACTTCAGTAGCAGCAGTCTTAGCAACTGCCTCTGTATCTTTTGTTTCGCTAGGTTTAGAATCAGTTGTGGTAAAACCCCAATCTAGGTCTGTATCAAAACCATCTAAAAAATCTAAATCCATATGTTCTCCTTTAGGTGGGCGAGTAGATTATATTCGCCTATCCCGGTGCCCTACTCGCCCCGGTGCGTTGCATTGTCGGATTGCTTCACTCAACTTCTTATGTGCAATAGCACGGTGTTGTAAAGGTCTCGACAGCAACATATACTATTTATCTATTCTGTTATCTTTCCGTACTTCTTTTTGATTTTATCTAGTGCCGCCTTAGACTTTGCTTGTTTAGCAGTCTTTTTGCCATATCTATCAGCAAGGTCTGAATGTGGGTGTGCGTCTGATATCTTATGTAAAACATCTTTGAAACCACCATCTATCTTACTATCTAATTGACCTACACTACTCACTATACCCACACTTGTAGGCACTAACTGTATATTTCTTTTCTTTGTGAATGTTTCCATCTCAGCGATGGTCATTAAATCTTCCCACTCTTCACCAGTCTTTTTATTTCTAAATGTGTATATGGGCATTTACTCTCCTGTTGAAATCCATAGTGTAGTCATAAGAATTACAAGTGCCACAAACTGTAAAGTAATTCTCATTCTCATCATTTTATTTGAGTATTTTTTATTAAACTCACCACCTTTAAACATACCGTACAGACCAATACTTAAAACTCCTACTACTGCTAGAAATGAAATCGGTATCAAAAGATACCAGAAAAATCCTGTCATAGTTTAAACTGTTCAAACGATATTCTGTTATTAGGGTATTTCCAAGTGCCATCTGTATTGTAATGATCAGGATGTTTACCCGTTTCTTTAAACTTATTTATAGTTTTTGTTAGAGCATATCCTTCTTCATTCTTCATATCCATAAATTTCTTTAGAACTACATTATCAGGATCTACCTTATATAGTTCAATCGCTAGATAGTCTATCACTTTTTCATCCATAGATGTTTTTATATGTTTACCCATTAGCAGTAAACCATTCTGGTTGTCGATCTTTTTTCCACGAAGCAAATCCTTTCTTATGCTTTATATAGTAATTTCTGTATGCAGTTTTTGAATCGCCTTCAACTTTAACATCATCAGGCATAGCCTGTGTAGGTTCTGTAAATTCTTTTTCAGGTATATTAGCAGGCACTTCTTTAAGTATTCTTCTTAACTTGCTATCTGTTAAGTGTATCTTACCATATCTATATGTAAACTCATCACATAGACAGCACCACATTTGATATAACCATTTATAATTCTCAGCACTTGCTCTCACCCATACGGAACTAGGATGATTCATATGACATACTTTATATAAAGTCTGTTCTTTACTTATGTCAGGTGCAAGATATCTTTTTATCTTTCTACCGTTCTTAGTTCTACCTTCATATTCTAAACCGTCAAGCATTCTATGTGCTGTTGACATTAATTGAGCATACTCGATAATCATTTTTACACAATGTTTATCAATATGCATTTGGGCACAAATTTGTGGATTTTCGTGTAAGTAAAATATATTCATTTCATCTTTCTAAAAACTTGAGACCAATGTTCACGCCATTTAGGATCATCGCCATAATGTTTAAGTTCATTTACTTTATTGCCCCAAATTCTTTTCATATCAGGATCTTTAGCATTTTGTCTAGCAAATTCAAGTCTTGCTTTTCTGCTTGATGTATTTAAGTCTTTCGTCATAGGTGAGTCTCTCAACAACTTCTATTATATCAAGGTTTTTCTGTTTTGTCAAGCATTTATGCTCGTCTTTCCATACATATTTTGACTGATTTTTAAGGGTCTCAAAATACACTCCGGTACTTTCTTCGCTCTGGTCATAGATATAGATATTTTTGGCGTTTGTGTACATAACTCTTTCACCAAACTGTATGACTAAATCTAGAAAACCTGGGTTGTCTGCTATGTCATCATCTTCAGACCATCTGAATTCTTTTGCTGCCTTCTTTGAATATAATATAACTCTATGTAAACCAGAACCATCTTCAGTTAACTCTCTACCTATTTGACTTATCTGTGCTAGACTTGTCATCTCTTCAGGTGTTAACTGCATAATCTTAGGTGTAATTTTTCTTCTAAAATCCTCTGACTCTGTCCAGTCTTTTATTCTCATTAACTCTGTGCCAGTCCATACCTCACTCTCTGTTAGTGCCATTATATCAAACTCATCGCCGACTTTATTTAAAATTGTATGTACTGTTTCTAAGGCGTGTGGGTAAACAAAGTCATCACCATCAACTAAGAATAGAAAGTCCATATCAGTCTTACTAAAATATTCTAATACTGAGTTCTTACCTTTACCTAACTTACCATTAGAGTCTGTCTGTATAAACTTAGTAGAATATTTACTGGCAACCTTCTCTGCCTCTTTAGGATATTTCTCATCTGTGGTATTACAGACAACTAATATGTGTGCCTGTTCATTTAAAGATTTCAAACATCTATCTAATTTTTTAGGATCTTCACTTGTCAATACCGCTGTCAATACACTTGCCATTAATTATATTCTTTTCCTGTTCTTGTAATAATTTTTATTAATCTTTTCATATGTGCGTCCATTTTACTAGATTTTTCTTTCTTTGTCAAGCACAAAGCGTCTCTCGATATATCTATGATAAAAACCAAACGGTGATAGTTTGTTTCATTTTTTGCCGTGTGTGGTGTTTGATTATCAAATCCCCAAGTTTCAGTCCAATATACTTTATCGCCACCTGCTTCTAAGTGTAATTGATCTCTAGTGTGTTTAGGTATGATAAGAGGAATATGACAACGAATATATCTTGAATGTATATTATCTCTGCCAGTATGTACACCTATGTTTCCGTTTGCTGTTAGTATAGAATAGGTTGCCTTATTAACACTATCAATGCCGTGTGTCTCTCTTAATTTATCTATCATCTCAGTTAACTTAGGATAATTTTCTTTTATTGTATCATATGCTGATCTAGTGCCGAATGTAATACCGTCTTGTTGTTGCCATATACTTGTCTCTATTTTATTTTCAGGTTCCCAAACCCAGTTTTGATTAAACAATAAAGGTTTCATTTGCCAGGCACCTCTTGTAGATATCTCACGAGCAGCGTGATTTCTTAAAGTTTGATACATATTCTTTCTACCTTTAATTAAACCTTTAAACATATTAAAATAATTAGTTCTCTTTCTTTGTTTAGGAATAAATTTAGTAAAGTGATCTTTAGGTAGTTTATAATGATGAAGATTTTTTATAAACTCATCTGTTATATCTTTTCTATATGAGTGCATAAAATCTCCTATTATACCTAAATCTTTTTGTAAATATATGTTAGGCATTTAATTTATTTCTTTTATATGACATTAAGAATTTCTTTTTATGATAGTATAATTCATTTGCACCTCTATCACCAGCAGACCCAAATTGAATACCACCTTGACTTACATTTGAATTGCCTTGTATAGTTCTAGTTAAAACATCTGCATTTACTTTATAAGTGTTCTTACCTTTTTTCATCATATCTGCCCGTTCAACACTAGGATCTACATAAAATTCTAACTGATTCCAACTTGCAATACTACCTTGAGTAATTGTAGGCATATCGTGTAATGCATATTTCACAGCAGTTTCTCTCATCCATTTATTAATACCTTTTACTGTTAATCCTGTATTTGATACCCATTCATTGTGTGTTTTAAAATTAGGATCAACTTTTAAATCTGAATCGTGTACTGGTGGTGGTATACTATCTCTTTTTGTTGTTTGACCTGCCATTCTATATGACTTATACTCGTTATCTTTATCTTCTAATAATGATCCTTTTTTCGCTGCGTCATCAATTAACGGCCAGTGCATTTCATATTCTTTAGTTTCACCAACATCTGTGGCGCCCTCAACTGTTAGACTAACAGGTTTAACATTTGCCCAAGCACCTGACGCCTCATCTTTAGGTCTATTAAATGCTGAAGGCATATCAACTTTACTATGTAATTTTTCATACTCTGCAGGTCCTGTCAAATCATAACCATAACTTTTAGGATCTCTCTCTATCAATGATACATTACCTAAATCTTTTGCTACATCTTTATACTGACTTGTAGCATTTGGCATATGTATTTGTAAAACACCCATAACAGAAAATTGATCGTACCAGTTTTTTCTTAACCATTCAACCTGTTCAGTTAAAGTTTCGTATGTCTCGTTAGGTAATCCTGCTATAAGACTCATAAAGGCAACATAAAAACCATCATTGTTTTTATATGCCCACTCTTTAAATTTAAGTAGACCATCTTTTAGTCTTTCAGAATCCATACCTTTACCTATTGACTTAGCAGCGGCGTGTGTTAAAGACTCTACACCGTAAAAGTGACTCATAAAACCTAAATCAACATAAGTCTGCCAATGTTTTTCTGTTCCTACAAGTATATCAGCACGAGCATATCCTTGCATATCTGGTTTAAAAGGTAATTTTCTAACTACTGAAGCATATCTCTCTAACTTTTTATGATAGTCGTTAGCAGTTTCATCTGATATGTTATATCTTGTTGTACCCCACCTCTCATAATTCTCAAGTAGTTCTTTATGTAAATTGTGTTCACACCTACTATGGTCGTCTCTAACACCTAATATAGGATATGTACAAAAGGCACATTGAAATATGCAACCTCTGGCAAATTCTATATCTAATACTTCGTGGGGTTTTATAAAATCTCTATCTTCATAACTGACTGATAGTTCTTTTTTAGGGAATGCTTTATAATCTATTTGTGCATTAATTACTTTTTTACCGTTTATATCGTGATATTTAATTTTACTTGTTGTGCCGTCTTTTATATTTTTAATTAACTCGAAGGCAGCGATCTCACCATAACCATATATGTAATAATCACATTTAAAACCTAATAATTTATCTATTGATTGTGTACCGCCTATGATTGCGATATGAGGATAGTTCTCTCGCACCCACTCTACAAATTGCCATAGATGAGCAGACGCTTGATGAAATGTTGTTGATATACCTAAGAATAATGTTTTACTGTAATATCTAGATTTCCACAAATCTTTTAGTTCTTCAAAGGTCCATATAAAGGCATAATCTACCACCTCTACATCAGCACCTTGTTCTCTTAAATAAGAGGCAACTTTGTGTGCTCCTGCCGCTCGTCTTAAAGATACTTTGCGTTCTCTATCTTGATCTAAGATATGATATGTTTCTAATTTTCCGTTTTCATAACCACATTCTATCTCTATGGATAGATTCATTCCGCCTATTATGAGACCGTGTACACCATCAAGATAAGTCATATTCTCCAAGTTTCGTCCTTATAATATTAATTACTAACTTGGTATATTTAGGGTTCGTGGAAAAGCGTGTTAAATGCATAGACAACTCTTCGGCAGATATATTAGGATTACTTGCCCTTGCTGCTCTAAGTTCTTCATATGCCCAGACTTCATTTATAATACGGACATAATCTCTTACACTAGCACATTTACTAGAGTAAACTTTTACACCCCAACCAGTCCAGGTCTTTTTTGTTTCAGGTAACATCCAGTTATCTGACTTATCGAAAGTTCTTATGCCGAATAAATTATTTGCCTCATCTGCAAATCTAGACTTACCCCAACCAGATTCTAGTATTGCCTGTGCAACAATCATCTCTTTAGGTAATTGATAATCTTCAGATACAGATTCATAAACATAGTCTATGCAACTGTTCAATGACATAACAAATTGTTTATTTGTTTCGGTATTAATATCTGGTTCTTCCTCTAGAGCACCTCGTATATCGTCTATAAAGTCTTGATCTACTTTAGGCACTTCTATATTCTCATCGCCACAATCTATTTTTGTACAGATAAATTCCTTTTCAGAATTCTTTAAATCATCTGTATCATTGTAAGACCAATTTAAAAGGAAAAATGTAATAACTGTAATAATAACAGCGATTACAGCACTAGATATATTTTGTCTCATATAAATCTCCTTAGTTCTCGTTTTGTTTTCCACGGTTTACATTCATACCAAGTTTCAGTTGCCTCGTTAAGAGGACCTTCATTTTCAACATTAACTTTTCGGGAAATTTTAATTATGCCTTTTATAAAAAGACTCAAGGCGGCTTCGTATTCTTTACATTCTTTATTATCACCTGCAATTTTTCGTTTCGGTGTTTTATATAATGCTCTTCTATTATCTAATATATTGCGGATAAGTTTCCTTTCCGCACGATTCAATTTATCCATAATATAGTTATGCTACTCGACTTAATTCGAGTCCCATTTTTTCAAACTTTTTTCTCCATCTGTAAAATTTTTGATTGTGATTTCCCGTATCGCCTTGTATCGTATATTGGTAATGATGTACCATTTCGTGACCTAAAACATTAATAAAATGTTTCATATTCTGATATTGTGGTGATAAGGTAATTTCAATTAGGTCAGGATCAACAGTATCATAACAATACTCACCAAGAGCACCTCTTAGTTTTCTTATTCTGATCTCAGGTAGTTCTAATTTGCCATTGAATATGGCATGGTTTAAGACATTAAACATAAGTATAGCGTTCTTCTTTGTTGTCTTATAAGGTTTCTTATAATCGACCTCATCTAAGACTGTTGCCAGTTTCTTATATCTTGCCATAACCCACCTTTCTATGATTCATATTAATATTTATATAATATCATAAAAGGGTGGGTAGGTCAAGCATTAATTTCGTTGAAAAACTGCGAATTATACTGGATAAGACGGTTGTTTTTGCATAAAATTATCGTCCCAATGAAAGGCATCCTTCACTAGATTCGCTGTAAGTCCTTTATAGACTTTATTAAGTCTCTTATTTACAACATTTACCAAGAATTCTGCCTCTTCGGCACATAAACCTTCTAGCATTTGAATAAACATCATCTCTCTTTTGTTTTGAGATATTGTTGTATCTCCGCCTTTGATAAATCTAAATAGAGTTCTTGCCTCTTGCATAAGAGCAGTATGCTCTGTGCCAATAGGAGCGTCATTTGGTGTATATGGTACATCACCTTTAGGTAAGTCCCACTCAATAGCAGGTGAAAATGCGCCTTTTAAAACCTGTCTTAAAGGTTGACAATCATTTTCTCTTAATACTCTAAGTTTCTTTGATTTATCTTTGGCATTATTTACTTTCAAGCATATCTCACTTAATAGAGTGACCTGACCTGTGTCAGTCTCAAGTTTTTTTGCCATTAATTTTTTGGTAGTTTCGTTAGGTAGTTTGTTAACTCCTAGTATATCGTCTGTGCTTTGCATATTTATTCTCCTTAACAGATTAATCTTTGATTAAGTTTTAAGTTATCAATAGTATTATTTATAATAGTTTTATCATTCAGGTTCAAATTCTATATCTATTTGATCCTCTTCTGGTTTTTCAAGAATAGTTGCATAATTTAAGTGTGTGACCTTTTCACCATTCTTTGCTGTCATTACCTTACAAACTTTGTCAATTATATCTTGAACAGGATGGTGTATTCCTATCTCTCTATGTAAGGTTGCCTTAACAACTTCAATCAAAAATGCTAGATCAGCAATAAAGTTGTCTTTCTGCATATTTGATATATGTTCTTGTAATACGGTTAAGATATCTACTGCTAAACCTTCTGCTGTATTATCTGCAATTCTCTTTTGTGCTAATTGAAGAATCTTTTTCTCTTCTTCAGGTGTTACCTTAGGTTTCGGTTTAAATGATTTACTTGGAAATTGTATAATGTTATCTGACATTTCTTTTTCTTGCTTGTAGTTCTTTATTTATCCATGCTTTTGCCTGCCAACTTGATGGTTTTCTATACATTAATCTTCTAACTGCTTTAAATATTTGTGCATTTGTTTCATTGTCATTATCTCTATTATTAGTTATTCTTACATAATTAGAATTGCCAAATAATCTTTGAAATCTATCTTTGTTTGCTTGAACACCTTTCCAGTTTTTAACTACAACTGGTTCTGCTACTTTTCTTTCTCTCGTTCTATTTCTTTGTAAAGCGACATCAAGAGTAGTATCAACAAATATCATATAACAATCATACCCAACTCTTTTTGTATCCGCAAACTCTTTAGCAAGTCTATCATAATCTCTTCCTGTACCATCTACAACTATGCCGAGTCTATTTTCTATATGTTTACCTAGTAAACTAGCAGTCTGTGCTTTTGCTTTGTTTCTCATAACATCAAGTAGACCGCCTTCTATATTTCTTAAATCTAAAGTCTGTCCTGCCTTCTTTAAGGTATTAGATAAGAAGTTATCGCTGTTAACCATCTTCATACCTGTACCTGCAAATAAAGTTCTTGAAACATAGGACTTACCTGAACCGGGTCCTCCTGCAAGAAAGAATGCCTTGAATATGTGTGGGTCGTAAACACCCTCGTTGAGAAATTTATCGAATGAGACAATCTCATTGTAACCACTTATTATTTCGTTAAACTTCTCTTTGCTAAGTTTGTTATCTAACATAACACTATTTATAATAGTATTCTATAGCGAGGATGTCATTGACGGATAACCCTAGGTTTATAAACTTTTTTATTGCACCGTTTTGAGTAAATGCATATATAACCAAGGGTTTCCATTGTGTTCTAAATGTAAACTTTTTCATACGAGTTCTCCCTTAAAGTTTATCTTGCCTTCATTAACAAAATGTTCTTTAAGTTCATTGAACCCTCCGATTAGTTTATCATCTATCATAATTTGAGGAACAGTTCTAACAGGTTTACCTATCTGTTTGTGAAATTCCTCTATGCCGATTTTCTCTACTTGTATTGTCTCATACTCCAGACCAAGAGACTCTAAAAGTTTCTTGGCCGAAGTACAATAAGAGCATACCGGTTGAGTGTACACTTTTATAGACATTATTGTACCTCAACCTTTTCAACTGGAGCGGACATAACTCTATCGTATGCCTCTTCAGCAAGTTCATCAACATTTGCTGCCGATTCTATTTGAAGTGCTAAGTCATCTTCTATCATAGCAAATAACTTATTGTTCTCGTTATAACCCCATTTCAATCCTATATATACTCGATAGTTTTGATCTGAAGTGATAAAGATATCTTTTGCAAACTCATCATACCCAACAACTGTGGTGCTTGATATAACATTTACAATAGTTTCTTCAACTCTTGAAGCGACTTGTTTATTGCCTTCTTGTCCCAGTTCTGTTATAAACTGTTCTGATCTAGCATTTAACTCACCGTTGATCTGGTCGGCAAGGTCTGCTTTTGCAACCATTGTCGCCTTATTAATCGCCAACTGTAAGTCAGGACTAACTGAAGTACCAACACCGTATATAAACTGGTCGGCGTCTCTGTTAGTTATGAGACCTTTCTTCACTTCAGCGTCAATATACCATTGAGGTACTTCATTTAGTACCTGTTTGACACTATCATCCGAATTGAATGTTGCCTCTTGTTTGATCGTATGTGTACTACCACACGCCACTAAAAATAATGACAATGCTGTAATAGCAACTACGATTTTTGATTTAGAATCCATTTAATACCTCCTTAACGATATTGATTGATTCATCACCTATTTCAGGATAACAATACAATAATATTGCACCTAAAATAAATCCTATTATAAACTTAATCATTTGTTTCCTCCTAGTTTATACCTTCTAATATTGCTATAAAAGCAATCAACATAATAGTTTCTGCCATACCGGCAAGCATTCTGTCTGCACCATTATTATCTGGGTCAAACGGAGCATTCCCAATAATCTCAGTTTCATTACATACTCTAGTCTCTTTTCTTGAGACCTCCATACCGTGTTCAATCTCGGTTGTAATAACTGTTTTACAGTCACCATATATATCATCTGAATATGCCGTTGTCATAATTAATACTGTAATAAGTATCAAAGTCATTGACATAAGATATTTTATTAAAGGGTTGTTCATCTGCCTATATCCTTCACATTTGATTTAGTAATAACTTGATATGCACCTTTATTATAAGCAGGTGCTACTGTAAAGTTTCGACTCTCTTCTAGACGCCAGTTAACTGCAGGTTTTGTACCTGCGACTTTACCTTTAGTTCTAGTAGGTGTCGTTACCTCTTCTCTGTATTGTTTCTTTTCTACTTTCATAGGTTCTGTATAGATAGGTTTTGATTCACCCACACGATATCTCTTTAAAAACTTTTCGTGATCTTTAAGAGTCTGTATTCTCTCTTCAGTAAGAGGAATAGGTTTTCTCTTTGATCTTTGATATGTGTATATTATAGATCCCATCTTATATTCTGATAAACCCATAGTAACCATTCTATGGGTTCGTGTTGATTGCCGTATGGTGATATCAATATGATAATCACAATAAATACGGCACTAAGTAAGATTGATGAAATTAGACTAGTCATTAGTACATCACTAATCCTGCTTTACTATTTGCTTTTCTTTTTCTCATTTCGTCAATTCTCTCTTGTTCTTCTCTAGCAGTAATACCGAGTTTGTCTCTAGTATATTTGTATGGGTTCTTTTGAGACCACGCTTCAATCAAGTTTTCTATATGCTTGACTGTTATTTTATTACCTCTAAATTCTTGAGGATGTGATATTCTGAATTCTTTTAATTCAGTCAACCATTTGACCTTTGCTTTTTTAGTCTTTTTCTCGGCAAACTCTGCCCATAGATTTTCTCTTATACTGTATATTCCCATTTACTCTCCTTTTATTTTCTTTAGGTTAACATAATTCGTTGCTTTTGTCAAGCATTAATTTAGACACTATATCCTGAGGTTCCTGCCCAAGTTAAGTCTGGTGATTCTTCTTCAAGGTCCTCTTTATTAATTGGTAGTTCACCATTGGCATTTTCAAATTCATCTAGTATCTTTTGGTACTTTTCTATCTTTTGATCAATAGCGATATGTACAGAGTCATTGAGATTAACTGCCTCTCTGATCTCTTTTAAATCTTCTATTATTTCTATTATATCGTTCATTTATTACTCCTTT
>MDTE01193207.1_pt1 | contig 14947 bp, 21 predicted proteins | sample 811231 | NCBI WGS metagenome assembly MDTE01 (sample SAMN05326651, study PRJNA326480) | marine metagenome | isolation source: seawater | place: Indian Ocean: Red Sea | collected 2010 | reverse complement strand
CTGTTTTTGGCAGTGCAGGTCAATACGGTTGAGGTAAGTTATGGGAAGGTTTGGTGCATTTTCGGGGCAAACTCCTACAGGATCAGGATTATATGCCGCTGGTAGTAGTGGCGGTGGTGGTGGAGGTGCTCCTTTAGGTAGTGCTTCCAACCCTGCCCCTAATGCTGAGGCACTTCGTGCAGCTGGTATTACACAAGAAGGGTCATATTACATTACTCTCCCTAATGTGGGCACGAAACTAACATATTGTGCTCCATCATCAGGATTTGCTGGTGGTGGTTGGATGCTTGCATGGAAATGCACTCGTGGATCTAGATTCTCTTGGGGATCTAGCTATTGGACACAATCAAATGTATATCGTGAGACTGATATGGGTCGGTCTGATAATGATGCAAAGTATGATGTATTTAATAACTACAATGCTTCTGCATTCCTTGCTATCTTCCCTGATATCGGTCGTAATGGTGGACAAGCATCTGGATATGGTAGTGGTTGGAGTTGGTTGCAAACAGGACAAAGTAGCACCTGTTTGAGTAGATTCCAAAACCAAGGTCAGATCTCAGGTAACCCTCGTGGACAGAATATGTGGCAGGGATCTGGATTCTCTGCACAGGGTGGATTCCAATGGTATGGTTTCAACTACACACAGAATAGTGGTCATAGAGTCCGTTGGGGATTTGGTTGGAATAATGAAGGCAACCAAGGATCTAATGACGTGCAAGGTGGTATCGGCACTCACCGTGGTGGATCATCAGCAGGAGATCATATCTGGTGTTGTCAGTCAACAACAGGAGTAAATAGAACTATTAGAGCGGAGATTTGGGTTAGATGAGTTACGCGAGTTATTTGAATGAAGCAAAGAAAATGTATCAATCTCGTGATGGTCAACATGTTGTAGACTTCGCGAAAAAGATTGCTACTGAGTTTGATAAGGTAGTCGCAGAAGAGATTACTATTGAGCAATTTGCTGAAAATGTGCCTGACAGTGAATACACTGAAGATGCTCCGATCAGACACCTTAACTACATCAAGTCTCAGTTAATTGAATATTATCCCGAATAAATAAAATAGGAAAGGACCCTTACCCAGTATGGCACAGTTAAGAGTTGGAGCTGTAAAAGATCTTAGTAACATCGGTGGATTTACTTTCTCCTCTGGTGGCACTACTGCTAATGGCTCGTTGACAGTTACGAATCTGGAAGTTACTGGATCGATCACAGGATCATCTAGCTTCTTGATCCCTAATCCAGCAGGCAATGCAGGTAGATACCTGACAACCAATGGATCTTCTATGTCATATGGCACCGTGAATACTGCTTCGGGTGTTAGATCTATGCAGGTCTGGACATCTAATGGCACCTGGACTAGACCTAGTGGTGTTAAAACTATTATGATTACCTGCACTGGTGCAGGTGGTGGTGGGTCAGGTCACTGTGAATCAGGTGGTGCAGGTGGCACCTCTCAAAGACAATTAGACGTTACAAATATCTCTTCCGTATCCGTTACTGTAGGTAATCCTGGTGGAGGCACTAATTACTCTGGTTGTGGTGGAGGTGGTAACACATCTTCCTTTGGATCCTATTGTAGTGCCAGTGGAGGATACGGAGCAAATTGTCGTCAGCAGCACTCTGGTGGAATCGGTGGTAACGGATCTGGCGGATCGCTAAACATCTATGGTGGCGGCGGTAACGGTCATGGGTCGCACTATTCCTATGGTAACCATGCTGCGGGTATGTCTTACTGGGGTGGCACTCAGCCTTCCTCTCACAGACAGGGTAACTACTCCCACCGTCACCAAAATCACTGCGCCTGGGGCGCTGGTGGCAACGGTGCTCAGCATGGCAACCGAGGTGCTCGCGGACGCCAAGGTGTGGTTGTTGTCCATGAATTCTACGGCTAAATACTAGAAAAGACCTAAAATGTCACAGATTAAAGTATCATCTATTAGGGATCTTTCCAACGCTAGAGGTTTCACTCTGGCATCTGGTAAGATTATTACTGTGGGCAACCTGACTGTCTCGAATATCACAATCAACGGTGATATCTTCGGTGGGTCTTCCTACATTATTCCTGAGCAATCTGGTAACGCTGGTAAGATCTTGAGATCTACGGGTAGTGGTCTTGAATGGGCTGAAGGTGGTGGTTCTTCTGGCATTAGATCCATGCAAGTCTGGACATCTAATGGCACCTGGACTCGTCCTACTGGTGTTAAATCTATTATCGTGACAGTCGTTGGTGCTGGCGGTGGTGGATCAGGTCACTGCGAATCTGCTGGTGCAGGTGGTATGGCAGAAGAAGTGATTAACGTCACTAACGTATCATCAGTGTCTGTGACTGTTGGTAACCCTGGAGGTGGCACTAATTACTCTGGTTGTGGTGGCAACGGTGGCACATCTTCCTTCGGATCTTATTGCTCTGCATCTGGTGGATATGGTGCAAACTGTAGACAGCAGCACGCTGGTGGTGTTGGAGGAAATGGATCAGGTGGTAACCTAAACATCTATGGCGGTGGAGGTAACGGACACGGATCTCACCACTCTTATGGTAACCACTCAGGTGGTAAATCATTCCTTGGTGGATCACAACCATCATCACACAGACAGGGTAACTATTCCCACAGACACCAGAATCATTGTGCTTGGGGTGCTGGTGGAAATGGTGCTCAGCACGGTAACCGTGGTGCTAGAGGACGTGAAGGTGTTGTCATCGTCCAAGAATTTTACGGTTGATAAATAACTAGACAAGGGTATCAAACATGAGTGTCCTCAAGGTAAATCAAATTCGAGACATTGCTGGTATTGGTGGTTTCAACCTTTCCAGTGGGTCTATTACTGCTGTTGGCACGTTGAAGGTCGGTAACATTGTCATCAATGGCAATATCTCAGGATCTTCAAACTATGTGGTCCCTTCACAATCAGGTCAATCAGGTAAATACCTGACCACTAATGGATCAACTCTCAGCTGGGGCACAGTCTCTAGCACCTCGGGATTCAGATCCATGCAGGTTTGGACATCTAATGGCACTTGGAATAAACCATCAGGTGTTAAATCTATTAAAGTGCAGGTAGTTGGTGCAGGTGGCGGTGGATCAGGTTACTGTGAATCTGCTGGCGCTGGTGGTATGTCTGAGCGTGTGATTGATGTGACTAATGTTTCATCAGTCTCCGTTACTGTTGGTAACCCTGGCGGTGGCACTAATTATTCTGGATGTGGTGGTAACGGTGGATCATCATCGTTTGGTAGTTACTGCTCAGCATCTGGTGGATATGGTGCTAATTGTCGTCAACAACATGCTGGCGGCATTGGTGGCAATGGATCGGGTGGCAACTTGAATGTGTATGGTGGTGGGGGCAATGGTCACGGATCTAACCACTCTTATGGTAACTATACTTCGGGTGCATCCTACATGGGTGGATCGCAACCTGGATCTCACAGACAACAAAATTATGCCCATAGGCATCAGAATCACGCAGCCTGGGGTGCGGGTGGCAACGGTGCTAGAAACTCAAACCGTGGTGCCCGTGGTCGTGAGGGTGTCGTAGTTGTATTTGAATACTACGGTTGATAAATAACAACGAAGGAGATTTTTCTAACAATGGCTAAGTACGCAATCGTTAATGGAGAAAACGGATCGCTTTCCGACATCTGTGATGAGGCAGATAAATTTGAAATCTATGAAGGTCCTGACGCAAAGATGCGTTGGATGGAAGTGCCTGATGATACCACTTATGAGCATCTGATGGTTAATGGCGTGGTCATTCATCGCAGTGAGCAAGAAGATCTGCGTGAAGGTGCTGTTGTTGATCGTATGATTGCTTACGGTGATATTGGTGAGCAGATGGACATGATGTTTAGAGATGCCCGCGATGGCACTACAACTTGGAAAGACCATGTTGCGAGTGTGAAAGCATCAACCACAGCACCTGGATCTATTCCTGAATTTGTGCCTGATCCTCAAAAGTATCAGCTCGAAGGACGCCAAGCATGGGATCCCTGGGTTGACAACTGGACCCCACCCGAGTAAGATACATAGTGTAAAGACTTTGTTATAAATGAAAGTTTGTATTGTTGGAGGCGGATCGTCTGGATGGATGACCGCCTCTACTCTTGTCAAAGTGTTTCCTGAATGGGACATTACTCTGGTAGAGAGTCCTAAGGTTGCAACTGTTGGCGTGGGTGAATCTACAACCCAGTATTTTAGGCAGTGGGTGCATCTACTTGGACTCAAAGATGAGGAGTGGATGCCTGCTTGTGATGCAACTTACAAGATCAGTGTAAGATTCCATAACTTTCATAAGGATGGTGATGATCCTTGGCAGTATCCATTTGGTAAACCAAGAGGAGATATTCCACCTGATGTGTGGTGGTATGCTCAGAGTAAACGTGGGTGGAGTAATGCCCAGTTTGCCCAAGATTACTTCTTAGCTGCACACTGTGCTGAGAAGAATCTGCTACCAGTTGCACATGAGCACTTCAATCTCCAGCATCACACTGGATTCCATTTTGATGCAGTTAAGTTTGCAAACTGGTTGAGAGATAACTATGCAATCCCTCGTGGTGTTACGCATCGATCAGAGCATGTAACTAGAGAGATCTTAGACGAAGAATATGATCTATTCTTTGATTGCACTGGATTCAAATCACTACTGAATGATAGTGAGTGGATTGATTACAGTGACTTCCTGCCAAATAATAAAGCATGGGTAACACGTCTTCCTTACAGAGATAAGGAAGCAGAGATGAAACCTGTCACTGATTGCACTGCATTGTCATCAGGATGGGTATGGAATGTGCCAACCTTTGAGAGAATCGGCACAGGATATAATTTCTGTGATAAGTATATCCACCCCGATGATGCTCTCACTGAGTTTGCTAATCATCTGGAAGGTGGTGATGATTTAAGTTATCGTCAGATTGAATATAAGACTGGACGTAAGAAAGATATCTGGAATGGTAAGATCATTTCTATTGGTCTAAGTGCTGGATTCATTGAGCCATTAGAATCAAATGGTCTGCTCTCCACACATACTTTCCTCACACATTTCTGTCGTGTGATGTCAAACAAGACACACGTCACTCAGTTTATGAGAGACACATTCAATGAGCATTGTAACTATCAGTTTGACAACTTTGCCTCGTTTGTTGCTCTACATTATTCATTGACACAGCGTGATGATACTCCTTATTGGAGAGCAATATCTGAGATTAACTATCCAAAGACTAATTTAATGAAGTCTACGATGGTTAGTTATATGGAGCAATCTGTCCACTTCCCAACTAAACTTACATGGGAAAATCATGATGCTCTATGGTGTGTCATGGCAGGTCATGGATGGAATCCATTTAATGCTATTATTCATGATGAAATGGACTTCTTTGGTGGTGTGCCAGAGGATGCTATTGCCAATACATTTGAGATACCTGAATGGGAAGACATAGATACTATGACGACCCCGCTACGTTATTATTTGAGGACATTGTATGCAAGTTGAGAGCATTTGTATTGTTGGAGGTGGTAGCAGTGGTTGGATGGCAGCTGCACTTATTTCCAAGGTGCTCCCTGATATTGAGGTAGCACTAATTGAGCCTGAAAATAGTCAACCAATCGGTGTAGGTGAGTCTACACTTGGTCACTTCAATAGATTCTTGAAACGATTACGTTTGAAGGATGAAGATTGGATGACTGAATGTAAGGCAACCTATAAAACATCCATTGCATTCAAAAACTTTAGAGAGGGTAAGGGAGAGAGATTCCAGTATCCTTTCGGTGATTTTGATATGCTGGAATTCAAAGAAGAGTTGATGCAATTCTTTGAGATGCAAGCAAAGTATGGTAAGGAGAAATATCCACCTGAAGAATTTGCTCGCTTTTCTAATCACAATACCTACCTTGCTGAAGAGTGTAGAATTGCTGATGAGATTCCTTTCTCAAATTATAACTTTGAATGGGACACTGCGTATCACTTTGATGCTGCATTGTTTGGTGAGTTTCTGAAGAATAACATTGCAATTCCTAATGGTGTGCAACATCTCCTAGGTGAGGTTGAGAATGTTGTTAAACGTCCTGATGGATACATTGAATCCATTGTGACTACCAGTGGTGCTATGGTTTCTGCTGATCTATTCCTTGATTGCACAGGATTTAGATCATTGCTGTTGGAAGATCACATGGGTGTTGAGTTTCAATCCTATAATGATCTCCTCTTCAATGATAGAGCACTAGCAACACAGATTCCATATAATGATCGTAAGAATCAGATGGAAACATATACTGACTGTGTTGCCATGGATTGTGGTTGGGTGTGGAATATCCCACTATGGCATCGTGTTGGCACAGGATATGTTTACAGCAGCAAATATATCTCAGATGCTGATGCTGAGAAAGAATTTAGAGAGTATCTAGCTGAGAGATATACTCCCGAAACTGCTGAGGCAGCAGTTATGCGACCCATCAAGATTAAGCATGGTAAGCATGTAAAAGGATGGGAGAAGAATGTTGTTGGTATTGGACTCGCTTTTGGATTCCTTGAGCCTTTAGAATCTACAGGGTTGATGACAACACATGAGAATCTTGTCTACCTGACTGATACTCTGATGCGTCGTGATGGAAAGGTAACTAAGATCGATCGTGATTCCTACAACTATACTGTAGATAATATGATTGAGAGCATGAAGAATTTTGTTGCCCTACATTATGCTCTTAGTGCCCGTGAGGATAACCAGTATTGGAGTGATTGTGTCAACAATACTGAGTTTAATAATCCATTCACAGCAGCACGATCAACACTGCAAGGTCAGGTTATCTATGATGCTTTCATGGATAATGTTGAGAAATCTTTGTATGATACAGATAGATTCTCAGGACTGGCATATATTTCAGCAGGTCAGGGATTCTCTCCCATCAATAGGGAAGTATATAATGAGAGATTTAATCCTCAGCGTGATCATGTAGTAGAATCTATTCATGGCGAGTATAGACGCCAGAGACTAGATATGTTAAAGTGGGCGAAGACACAACCCACACATTACGAATATCTTTTGGAGCACATTTATGGGACTGATGAATATCTTCAAGAAGAAGAAACCTTGGGTTAGATTCTATTCCATCGATGATGGTGTAGCAGAGCTGCACCCATGGTTTCCTGCTCGTAAGTTACATCGTAAGTGGAGGACTGATGCTCTAAAAGCACAGAATGATCCTGCTAAGCGTTGTCCATATCTTCGTGCCACAAAGATGTGGGAAAGAATGTCAGCAGAGATGCGTGGAGAATCTATTCCACCTGAGATTTATACTCATGGTGTAACATGTCCTGCCATCACATCTGTAATGGATGCTGGTTACATTCTTCCTGCTCCAGCTGATATTATCATCAAGACTGATGGCACTGGTGTCAACTTTGAATGGGTTGCACCTATGCTATTTCATAACCACTCACGTTATGTTAAAGCACATATCCCTGAGCAAACTGAGGGTATGAGAGAGTTAGTCAATCCACAGAAAGATGTGCTTGATTGGACTATCAAACTGGAGTTACCTTGGCGTGTCCAAGCACATCCAGATGTGCTATTCTTACAGCAACCTATTCCTTACTGGGATGAGGATAGATTCACACCACCTACAGGTATTGTGGATCCGTCATACTCTTATGACATCAATCTTCAACTCTTCTGGCATAAAACAGAGCCTGGTGAATACTATATAAAAGCAGGCACACCTTTGTGTCAGTGGGTGCCATTGCACCGTGATTTCTTTAAGATGAAGGGTTGGGATATTTGCATTGAAACTGCAAATGAGCATGACATTGAAAACAATAAGATTATGGACTACCAACGTGGTCGTAACTTCATCGAAGGAGATGATCTAAAGGGTAGAATTAAAGTCCAGAAGCAAATCCTGGCACTAAATAAAAACATCAAGAGGTTTATGTAGTATGGAAGAGAATGTAAAAGAAGTCAACCTGACTGAGGTTGCTGGTGTGAAATCAACTGATGAGGTTATCTCAGAAAACAAAGAGAATGAGATTGAAGGTCTCATTTCTTATGATGATCTCGTCTATAATCTGTTGCAGCAGTTTGAAGATACCAAAGAAGAGTATAAGAAACTGCAAAGCGCACTTGATAACATGCACTACACTTCTACGATCACGAAGATCTCACTGGAAGAGTTGCAGACTAAAAAAGATCATATGAATAAGATTGCAGGTGCTGTTGAAGGACTGTATCTGTATAAAAAGCATGTCGATCCTGACTGCTCTGAGAAAGACTTTACGTTTGAATCTGATGAGGACTGAATTGTTATTCCCCACACCTGTCTGGATAAAGAATCAGTGTGGGGTTGATTATGAAAAACTCAAAGAGTTTGCTTATCATGTTAAAGACGAAGACCCGAAAGGTAGACAAGTAAGTAACGAAGGTGGGTGGCAATCTTGGGACTTCATTGATGAAGTCATGGAGGTTAATCCACTATCTGAGTTACGAGCTAAGATCTACGAGATTGCAGGCAGAGCATGTGATGAATGGGGATTCAAGCATTATAGTTTGTTTATCACAAACTCTTGGATTAATATAAATGGTCGCGGTGCATCTAATCGTCTCCATACTCATCCTGGATGTATACTTTCTGGTGTATACTATGTGGATATTCCAAAATGTTGCTCTGGTCCTTTCACATTTGTGAAAGACTTCAAAGATCAACAACTCAAAGAGCATTGGGGTAATGCTAATAACTTTGAGACCTACGAAGAAATGAATATGAATGAGGTAGACTTCTACCCAGAGAATGATATGATGATGCTATTCCCATCGTGGATGATGCACGCTGTCAGTAAATCTTCATCCGATGAAGATAGGATCTCGATCTCATTTAATATAATCGCACACTCTGATCATTATCATGAAGTATATCCAACGGGACAACGTAATCGGCAAACATTATCTCTCTAGACTGTATAATATACTGTCGCGCCCTGATGGTAACTTCCCCTGGTTTTTCTTGTCTGAAGATGTTAGCTATACTGCCAGTGATGATTTCATGTTTGGCAGTATGAATCTCATGGAGATTCCTGATGTCCAGAAAGCAATCGGATTCACACATGTGCTATTAGATAGTGATGGTAGTATGAGTCCATACTATTCTGAGTTTGCCCCACTGCTTGATAACATCAAGGATCAATTCAACGGTGAGATTAACTTCTTTCGTGCCCGTCTTGCCCTCCAGTTGAATAACGGTAAAGACTCACATAATGCTGCTCACACTGATAGTGATCGTGATCATTATGCAGCACTATTCTATTTCCATGATTCATCAGGTGATACTGTATTCATGGATCAGTATGATGATCCTGCCTCTGGTGATATTGATCAGCGATGGTTTAGGGCAAGGACTCAGAAGTATACAATTCAGAAGAGAGTGACACCTAAAGCAAATAGATTGTTTGCCTTTGATGGTCATCAATTCCATTCATCATCTAACCCAACTACAAACAACTTCCGTATTATTCTCAACCTAAACTTTACATCAGATGACGATCTCTTCGCTACTACAGACTCTAACGACGACTAAACGTTTCGATATTGATGACACACCTCAGTATTGGCGAAAGGTGTGTGAAGATCCCAATGAGTTTGCCACATGGAGTGAAGTTGAGTGGGCACTGAATAACCCACAATTCTTTGACATTCAGCTGGTGAATCGTGAGACAAATGTATATCATGAGATGATGATATATGAGAGATGTTGGTCACGTCCATCATTTGATGTTAAAGATATCATGGACGGTGTTGCTGATGGTCATAACATCATCATCAATAACTTTGGTTGGGTGAATAGACAGAAGCAAGAGATCTTGAATCAGTTTGAGAATCACTTCCCTGGTGCTAGATGTGAGTTACACATATATGCTGGCATTGCCCCCACTAAATCATTTAAGATCCACGAAGACTTTGCTAACAACTTCATCTTGCAAGTAGAAGGTGAGACACGTTGGAAAGTATATAAAAACCGTAGGTCAATGGTATGTGAGCAGATTCAATATGATCTAGATGAGAATGATCTAGAAATTGCAATCGATGTTGTGATGCAACCTGGTGACATGTTGTTTATCCCTCAGGGATGCTATCATTGGGCACAACCACAGAGCAAAAGATTGTCATGCAGTATACCATTGTGGACAAATACTCCACACTTGAAGAAGTTTGATAGGAAATACTATGCTCTCCCCCGTTAATGTATTCCCATACATCTATAAAGCTAAGTATGACTTCGACTTTGAATCTATCCGAAGTAAGGTAGATCAACACCTACAAGAAGCAGCAGAGAAGACTGAAGAAAAGGGATATGATACGCTAGAGAAAGATGGTGGCATCACAAGTGTAGTGCTTAGTAAGACTAATCCTCCACATATTTGGGAGGAGATGGATACATTCAAGCAGTGGTTATATACACAAGTTGATGATGTCTGGGAAGAATGGAGACTCGCAGTGTGTATGAAAGAATTGACAGATTCTTGGATTAATGTGCATCCACCTGGTGCATATACTGCTGAGCATCATCATCAAAATGTCCAAGTTGCCGTCTCCTGCTATCTCTCAGTGCCACAGAATAGTGGTAGGTTTATGGTGCAGAATCCACTCAACATCTACAAGTTGGGTGAGCCTTTGAATTACTATTATTATGATCAGGAGATGGATTGGATCCCTGTAGATGTTGAGACTAATGATGTGTTATTCTTCCCAGGTTGGTTGAAGCACAAGACTGAGGTCAACAAATCAGAAGAGAATAGATATATTATGTCACTGAATATCATGGGTAACTTACATGCTTGAGGTCCACGACACTAGAGTTGTAGATTGGGATTTGTTTCAGAAAGTTGTGCATCTTCCCTACAAATTCACACGCACTGATGTGCCACCAACAGAGACACGTCCTGAGATAGACTTTGCTGGTCTGTATTGGACTCATCAGCTATACAATTACTGTCCAGTTTCCGATCCTGACTATTTTCAGAATGCAGGACTTGATGGCAGTGATGATCCTATGTGGAAAGATATTCTCACATACTTAGAGGCAACCATCCCATCTATGCCCTCTCGTGATAACCTCTACAGTGCATACATTAATGTATTACGAGAGGGTAACAATCCTGGCATTCATGTTGACGCCCCATACTTTGTGCCTGATAATCAAACAGTCCTGCTATATTTGAATCCTGATTGGGATCCTGAGTGGGGCGGTGAGACTATATTCTTTGACGATGATCTTGACGCAAAAACTTTGGTTGCTCCTCGTGCTGGTCGTGTTGTTATTTTTGATGGCAGAATCCCACACACAGGAAGACCACCGACACCCAAATACAACCACAATAGATACATCATGGCATTCAAATACATGAATCCAGAAGAGCGAGAGAAACTATTTGTGGACTATGAGCTCAACAATAAACCACCCGTTGAGGATCGTGGCATTGCAGGTTTTGATTCCCTGACAGTAAAAGAAATCTGGAGAAACCTTGACATCAAACGTTGATTCGATATTGTTAAATAGTAATGGATCCCCTAGGGAGGACCAAATGTACACAGTCAAGTCAGCACTTCTCACTCGTGAGGAGAAAAACTTCATCCGTCGTGCAATCTTTCTATATCAGAAAGATCTATACCAAAAATATGGTGATCTACCAGACGACTATCCCGACATGATCTCTGAAATAGCAGACAAACTGCAACTACGATAATATGGAAGTATTACCTCTATTCTCTACCCCTGTTTATGTTGACACCTGTGATCTACCAGAGATAGACTTCAACATGGAATGGCAGAATCCCTGCGGTGATGATCCTACCTATGGAAACAATGGTAAGATCTCAGCTAATGTTAATTGGTTAGAAGTTGGATTGTATGCCGATTTGAAGCGGACAATAGAAGCACACCTCTCACAATATGTGTTTGGTGTGCTTGGTAGCAGCAGAGGTATTGAATTAGAGCATCAATCGTCGTGGGTTAATCGTCATGACAAAGGTGATAAAGCAAGTAATCATGTGCATGTGAATAGCATGTTTAGTGGTGTGCTTTATCTTCAGGTCCCACCTGATTCGGGGGATCTGATTTTTAATGTTCCTGCAATGAATCCTACTTATTGCACATCTACAGTGAGTTTGGATATTGTAGAGCCTAACATTTACAACCAGCGTGAAGTCCCCTTCACACCAGAGACAGGAGATATTATTATATTCCCATCACATCTCCCTCATTATGTTACCGCTAGCAACAGTGATCAACCTAGATACTCACTAGCATTCAACTACTTCGCTAAAGGTGTGGTAGGATACAACGAAAGTCGCTTGCATATCAAATGACTACTCCCCTCATGATCTCAGAGAGTGTGCCATTGGAGGTCAAAAAGATCCTGGACACACTAGAATTAGGACGTAGAGTTAAGTATGAGACTACAGAGGGATTCATTGATTTTATATGTGATCAGTATTTGACTATATGTTTTAAGCAGAAGAAATCACAACCAGGATCTTTTCGAGAGTATGAGAATTGCAGTCTGGTAGTGTTTCGTGAGTATTGGGAAGAATTGTGGGTTGATGATAGTCACATGCACGATGTGAGAGCATACAGAGGGAAGGTCAACGAGCACCCAGGTAACGAAATGTTACCGTATACGCCTGAGGCGGCGGATGTTGCCATCGTGTGACCTCATGGTGTATAATATCTGAGTAACGCACCCCACACGATGACCAGCACTCTCTCCAAGGTATACCGCGACCTGATCCCCGTCGCCCTGAATGAGATGACTAGCATCCTGAATCAGATGCTCAGCGTGATCGACAAGGACCTGGACGGCATGGGCGGCACCGTTGACAAGACTAAGTTTCTGGCACATGTCCAGCCCGTAGCATTCAAGAATGCTGCTGCACGTCTCGGCATTGATTATAAGTTTGTCAATGCAAATGGTTACGATACTGAGATCAACATCCACGAAGATGGTGCTGAGATCTGTTTTCGTATTGAGGACAAAATGTCCCTGATGGAATCTTCTGACTCGTTTGCTACTGGTAACAACCACAGCAAAGTCAAGGATTACACTCACTTTGTCATGAAATTGCAGAATGTGGGTAACATCTTCACATCCTGCTTTGCTGCTCTGATTGATGTCCCTAACCTGTCAGATGGCAGCGGTTGGAATGATACCGTCACCAAGTCAGGTAAGAATAACAATGGTTTCTCTTCCCTGAAGATTCTTAAAGAGGATGCTGATAAGATCGAAGTGATCTATGGTAGCATTCGTAGTGCCAAGAAATTCATCCACTCTGAATACGAAACTCTCGATGCTTGATATTAACACCACACACCTGATGAATTGCATCGATGGGATGCAACAAATGGAGGCAGAGAGTGTTGACTTAGTTGTCACCTCTCCTCCATATGATGACCTGCGTAGCTACAATGACAGCAGCAAATGGGATCATAATGTATTCAAACAGGTGGCAGATGAGATCACTCGTGTGCTCAAACCTGGTGGTGTTATTATGTGGAATGTCAACGATGCCACGGTAAAAGGTAGTGAAACTGGTAGTAGTTTTCGGCAATGCCTTTATTTTATGGATGCTCATGGTTTGCGTCTACATGACACCATGATCTATGAAAAGACAGGCACTGCCTTTGCATCTGGTCCTAATAGTGTGAGATATACTCAGATCTTTGAGTATTGTTTTATTCTGTCCAAGGGTAAACCCAAGACCATCAATCTTATTCAAGACAAGAAGAATAAGTGGGCAGGATATACTTCTTTCGGCAATGCTAAGACTCGAAAGAAAGATGGCACGATGCACGATCCTGGACGAAAGTCTAATGAGATCAGAGAATGGGGAGTCAGGACTAACATTTGGAAGATCAAGAATAGTGGTGGTTTTGGTCAATCATCCAAGGCAAGTTACAAGCATCCAGCAACTATGCCTGAAGAATTAGCACGAGGTCATGTAATCACATGGTCTAATGAGAATGATCTTATTCTTGATCCTTTTATGGGTGCTGGCACCACTGCCCAGGTCTGCCTAGAGGAGAATCGTAATTTTATTGGTTTTGAGATTGATGATACATATCACCAGATGTGTGTCGATCGCATCAAACCAATGCAGGACAATTTGCTCACTCGTTTAGCATGAAGACTAATAAGTTTCACCAGCACAAGACATTTATTGATGACGATGAGCAGGCATTTATCTACTGGAGAGAAAATGTAAAGAGGTGGTATTTACACATTAAGAAGCAACCTCATTGGAAAGATTACATAGCAAGATCTCTCAGGACCAGTGATAAAGAGAAAGCATTAGAGGCAGCACGTCTACAATTTGATGAGATTATGTCCACACATAATGTCATGGTGCATCATCTATTCACTGAGGAAGATGTGATCCTAGCAACTAGAAATCAGGGACTAGGTAGGATCGCTGAGGATAAGTTTAAGAATCTCATGATGATCAAAGGTTATCAGGTTTATACTCCAGTGGAGGATATTTGGGGCAGTGATTTCATTTTATTCAAAAACAATGAATACATGAGAGTGCAACTTAAATCATCTAATCTAGATCAACCGTTGTGGTCATTGGCAAGGAATGATCGCATTAAATATAAAGACACCTGCACACATATGGCATTTGTGCATCAAAAGACAGGCAAAATGTGGTTGGTGCCTGTCTCTGCCCTTCCTGACTCAACATCAATTAGGCATGGAAAGTTGCTTCAAGAATGTGCAAAAGGTCATGAAATCATGCTACAATCCTTATGTTAAGAAACAAAGCACAAGTAACACCCAAGACAGCAAAAGCACAGGAGATTTATGCTAACTATCTCAACAGTGATCCTGTGGTAACTGTTGAGCATAAGAGGGAAGATCGCTGGTTTTTCTCATGCCCAAAGAATCCAGATTTCTGGTTTTGGGTAGAT